>Ga0316204_10001235_pt1 | contig 73567 bp, 61 predicted proteins | sample 6monrhotite_MG_2_FD_205661 | JGI IMG/M metagenome (GOLD analysis project Ga0316204, IMG submission 205661) | Microbial mat bacterial communities from mineral coupon in-situ incubated in ocean water Damariscotta River, Maine, United States -... | ecosystem: Environmental > Aquatic > Marine >...
CAAGAATTTGTTGGGTTGGTTTAGGTCAAAGACATCGTCTTGGTTTAGCGTTTAATGAAATGGTTCGAAATGGTGAACTCAAAGCCCCAATCGTTATTGGCCGAGACCACTTAGATTCTGGTTCTGTCGCTTCACCAAATCGTGAAACAGAAGCAATGAAGGATGGTAGTGATGCTGTATCTGACTGGCCTCTGCTTAATGCCATGTTAAATACAGCCAGTGGAGCAACCTGGGTAAGCTTGCATCACGGTGGCGGTGTTGGAATGGGCTTCTCACAACACTCAGGTGTGGTTATTTGTTGTGATGGTACCGAGGCAGCAGATAAACGTATTGAACGGGTGTTATTTAATGACCCAGCTACAGGCGTTATGCGCCATGCAGATGCCGGTTACGACATTGCCAAGACCTGTGCCAAAGAGCAAGGCTTGAACTTACCCATGATTAAGGATTAAGGAACTTAAGATGAAGGTATTAGAAATCAGTTCAGGTCAACTCAGTTATGCACAGCTGAATGACTTTTATCAAAATTTTCGAGATTATCAAATTCGTTTAGATCCGGCGCTCCATCAGGCAATAGAAGAATCCGCGAAGACGGTTGCCGACGTGATTGCAAATGATGAGACTGTATATGGAATTAATACCGGCTTCGGACTGCTCGCTTCAACAAAAATTTCTGTAGAGGATCTAGAGTCACTACAAAGCAGCCTAGTTCTTTCACATGCCTGTGGCGTTGGAGAACTTCTTGATGACGCTACGGTTGCATTAACCATGCTGATTAAAATTAAGAGCTTAAGTAGAGGCTACTCCGGTATTCGACTCGAAATAATCGATACCTTAATTGCGCTATTAAATGCCGGTATCTACCCCTGTATTCCATCCAAAGGTTCTGTCGGCGCATCAGGGGATCTAGCTCCTCTAGCGCATATGTCATGCGTGCTGCTTGGTGAGTCAGAAGCGCACTTTAATGGTGAAACAATATCTGCTGTAGAGGCCTTGGCTAAAATCAATTTGAAGCCACTCCGTCTTGCCCCAAAGGAAGGTCTGGCCTTGCTAAATGGCACTAATGTTTCTACAGCCTTGGGAATTAAAGGTTTAATCTTGGCAGAAAAATGCTTAAAGAATGGCATCATTACTGGCTCATTGACTGTTGATGCTGCCTTGGGCAGTGTTGCACCCTTCGATGCTCGAATTCAGGAAATTCGAGGTCATCAAGGTCAAATTGATGTGGCACAATATTATCGTCGTCTACTTGCTAATTCTGAAATTAATGCCAGTCATGCCGATTGTGACCGTGTCCAGGATCCTTATTCATTACGTTGTCAACCTCAGGTCATGGGCGCTTGTTTAGATCAAATTAGATTTGCAGCAAAGACACTGATGACTGAAGCCAACGCAGTCTCTGATAACCCGTTAGTATTTGCCGATAGTGGCGACATTATATCGGGCGGTAATTTTCATGCAGAGCCGGTCGCAATGGCCTGTGATAATTTAGCCATTGCACTAAGCGAAATTGGCGCCATTGCAGAACGCCGTACGGCATTGTTATTAGATAAAAATCTAAGCAATCTGCCACCATTCTTAGTGGAGAACAGTGGTGTTAACTCAGGCTTTATGATGGCTCAGGTAACTGCTGCCGCATTAGCTAGCGAAAATAAAACCCTAGCACATCCTGCCAGCATTGATAGTTTACCGACTTCTGCAAATCAGGAAGACCACGTAAGTATGGCAACATTTAGTGCCCGTAGACTCACTGACATTGCAGAGAATGTAGTGGGCATATTAGCCGTTGAAGCGCTTTGTGCAGCCCAAGGAATTGACTTCCGTTCGCCGCGGAAAACCTCAAATTCATTACTACCCGTCATGAAATTAATTCGTAGTCATATTCCCTATTATGATAAAGATCGCTACTTTGCTACGGATATTGAGTCTATGAAAAACCTCCTGTCAGGCAACCAAATATCATCAATTCTTGATGATTTATCTGAAGCTCAGTTTATCGACTAACAATCGCAATTTAATAAAAATGATCGGCTCCGTTCAATAACTTTATTGAGCGGAGCATTTTCTTGTAATTAATACTAAACTGCCCTAGGCTAATAATTAACCAGATAAATTACCTCACTCATAAGAATTAATAAAAAGGTGTATCAATGGAAATAGAAACCTTTGCGCTAAAAGCCCTTCTCTTTTTAACCATGCTATTTTTGTTTGTTATATTTTTTATCATTATCATGTTGATGGTGATGTATGTTGTTGATGTAACCCAAACCAAACATACGATTAGAAGGAACTATCCTATTGTTGGTCGCTTTAGATATATCTTCGAGCATATGGGTGAATTTTTTCGTCAATATTTTTTCGCAATGGATCGTGAAGAGTTACCTTTTAATAGAGCTCAAAGGAGTTGGGTATATCGAGCTGCAAAAGATGTAAATCGTAATATCTCATTTGGTTCTACCCGGGATCTAAATCATGATGGGACCATATTATTTCTAAATTCAGCATTCCCCACTTTATCTGAAGATGCTACTCCGGCAAAATCTTTAGTGATTGGCGAAAATTGCCAAACCCCCTATTCTGCCCCGTCCTTTTTTAATATATCTGGCATGAGTTATGGTGCACTCTCTCGACCTGCTGTGTTGGCTTTATCTTACGGCGCCTTTAAAGCAAAATGCTGGTTGAATACTGGTGAAGGTGGTCTATCCCCACATCACCTTGCCGGTGGCTGTGATATCGTCATGCAAATTGGAACGGCAAAATATGGCGTGCGTGATGAGAATGGTAACCTGAGTGAAGAGCGTTTAAAAGAGGTAGCTGCAATTCCCCAGGTCCGTATGTTTGAAATTAAACTAAGTCAAGGTGCCAAACCTGGAAAAGGTGGTATGTTGCCTGCTGAAAAGGTCTCGAAAGAAATAGCCCAAATACGGGGCATAGCAGTTGGAGAAGCATCCATTTCACCCAATGGGCATCCTGAGATTCGAAGCAGCAGTGACCTACTTGATATGATTGATAAAATACGCACCATTACGGGTAAACCGGTCGGCTTTAAGGCGGTTCTTGGAGATACAACTTGGGTTGAGGATTTGTTTACTGAAATTAAAGTGAGAGGAATCGAGTCAGCGCCTGATTTCATTACTATAGATAGTGCTGACGGTGGTACAGGTGCCGCACCACAGCCGTTGATGGATTATATGGGCTTACCTGTATCAGAAACACTTCCGTGGGTAATTTCACATCTTGAGGGTTATGGCTTACGAAACCGAATAAGAGTCGTAGTATCTGGCAAAATGATAACCCCTTCAAAGGTCGCCTGGGCATTATGTATGGGGGCAGATTTTGTAGTAAGCGCAAGAGGATTTATGTTTGCAATGGGTTGCATACAATCATTCCAATGCAATAAGAATACCTGCCCTACTGGGATTACAACACATGACTCAAAGTTACAAAGAGGCCTGGTATCAACTCAAAAGTCCGGACGTATTGCTAACTATCATAAGCTCATTCAATATGATGTTGGAATGATTGCTCATTCCTGTGGCGTCAATGATCCTAGAGCGCTGTCACCAAAACATGTACGTATTGTACGAAACAAATCAACCAACCTAAATGTGGCTGATTCAAGCGAAGAAATAGGCACTTAGCGAATAACTATAGTAGAATTAAAAAAAGGGACCCAAAGGTCCCTTTTTAATTGCTTTAATTATTTCTAAGCGACTTCTTGTTTGTCATCCATATTTTGAAATTTTTCAAACCACTCTGGTGGGTATGAATCAACTTGAATAGCATCCCAACGAGCGTCAGCAGCTTCTTGAATAAGTTGTGCTTCTTTCTTAGACAGCACCGACTTTGCAGTAGCGTCTGCTAAACGCTGTTCAAGAGTTTCCAGATTACTTACTTCACCTTTCTTTATAGCCCGGCTAAGTTTACGTTCTGAATCAGCAGCTAATAATACTTTATTGAAGGCATTTTCGATGCGACCAGTTATATCATCTTCACCCTTACCAATGTATATGCCATAGGTGAGACGTTGGCGTATCTGAGTATTAGAAAGCATTGGCTGAACTACCTGATGATCCAATTGATCCGATGCCTTGTGATAAGACGTTCCCCAAGGGAAAACCACTCGATAAAGGATTTTATTTAACCATTTATTGGTAGTGAAGTTTTCTAAGAATTCAGTCATTGCAGTCTGCATGCTATTTAAACTGTTCTGAAGATTCCAATGAACATAAGGTAAGTCATCAGTATGGCGACCTTCATCTTCATAGAACTTTAACACAGAAGTCGACATATAAAGGTGACTTAATACATCACCTAAACGAGCTGAGAGGCGCTCTCGGCGTTTTAGATCACCACCGATAATCAACATAGCAATATCAGAAACAAAGGCCAGTGCTGAGCTCATACGAGTCATTTGCTTATAGTACTTTTCAGTTTCGCCATTAACCGGAGTTCCTGTGAAACGAGCACCCGTTAGTCCAAGCCATAGGGTTCTAACAAAATTGCCCATGCTATAACCAATATGAGAAAAGAAAGCGCGGTCAAATTGCTTCAAGCCAGCTTTGCTATCTTCGGCAACAACCGATTGCATCTCTTCGTAAACCCAAGGATGACAGCGTACTGCACCCTGACCAAAGATAATAAGGTTACGGGTAAGGATGTTGGCGCCTTCCACTGTGATAGCTACAGGGTTGGCTGTATAAGCAGGTTCAAGATAATTGCGTTCACCGGCAATAACCGTTCGTCCACCATGAATATCCATACTGTCATTGATTACCTGACGGCCCATTTCTGTCATGTGATACTTTGCAATGGCAGAGACAACTGATGGTTTCACACCCAAGTCGACTGCATGGGCGGTCATCTTACGACAAGACTCTAGACGATAGGTTAAGCCAGCGATACGAGCCAAGGCTTCTTCAATGCCTTCAAAGTTACCGATGGAGGTATTAAATTGCTCTCTAATTCGTGCATAGGCACCGGTATATCTATAACTGACTTTACCACTTGAAACACCCATCGCTGGTAAAGAAATTGATCGACCGATTGATAACAATTCAACCAGCATACGCCAGCCTCTACCAACATAATCTTGGCCACCAACGACCCAATCCATTGGAATAAACACCTTATCACCATAAGTAGTACCATTCATAAATGACTGGTTCATTGGTAAATGTCGGTCGCCTACTCTAACACCTGGGTGACTGGTAGGAATTAATGCACAGGTAATACCGATATCTTCTTTAACACCAATTAAATGATTTGGATCGTAGAGTTTAAATGCTAGACCAAGCACAGTAGCAACTGGAGCAAGCGTGATATAACGTTTGTTCCAAGTGACTTCCATTCCTAATACCTGCTCGCCATTGTATTCACCCATTTTTACTTCAGCACGATCAGGCATGGCACCAGCATCACTACCTGCTGAAGGACTGGTTAAGGCAAAACAAGGAATCTCTTTACCTGAAGCAAGGCCAGGCAAATACTGATTCTTTTGTTCCTCTGTTCCATAGTGCATTAACAGTTCGGCTGGCCCTAATGAGTTAGGTACCATTACGGTCACTGCAGCGGTAATACTACGACTGGAAATCTTATTAACTATCGTTGAATGTGCCAGTGCAGAGAATTCTTTGCCGCCATATTCCTTAGGAATAATCATCCCCAAGAAGCCTTTCTCTTTAATAAATGCCCATACTTCTTTGGGTAAATCTTTCTTTTGGTTGATTTGCCACTCATCAAGCATTGAACAGAGCTCTTCCGTCTCGTTGTTCAAAAAGTCAGTTTCTTCTTGGCTTAATGTAGGCTTAGGAATATCAAGAATCTTTTGCCAATCCGGCTTGCCTTGGAATAAGTCTTCATCAATCCATACATCACCGGCCTCAAGAGCATCACGTTCAGTTTCACTCATTGCTGGCATAATCTTTTTAAAGATTTCATAGACTGGTTTAGAAATATACTGACGACGTAAATCAGGCATGAAGTAAGAGGTGCTAGTAATAGCAACAACCAACCAAGCAATTATTGAAAGTTCTAAAACCAACGTCATTACAACTAGGGTAATCACGATAGCTGTCAAACCATATTCAAAGGTTTTACGCTTATATAAGCAAGTTGCCGTAACTAATAATAATATCAATAGTTGGCTAATCATTGTCTTCGATCCTCGTGTTTTGTTCAGTTTGCATAGATGCAGTTAAAAACGGTATTAAATAATTTAGAATGCCATCGGTATCAACCTGTTCATTCAGGTCTGCCTCGGCGATGTCTCGTAATGCTTGATGCCCTGCCATTGCAAAGACCATGGTTCCAAGCATAAAGTGTAGTCGCCAAAAGACTTCATTTTTGCCTAGGTTTGGATTTGCAAGATGAACTAAATGAGTAAACTTTTCTAATAGATGCCCATACTTATCACTTAGAAATACCTTCAAGTGACCTTGAGATTCAGTGTAAGCTCGTCCGAGTAATCGCATAAAGTTAGCGGCTCGATCTGGATTATCCTTGTCGATAACTTTAATAGGTTGCAATAAAGCGGTAAGTACCTGTTCCATTGTTACCTGTTGCTTAGATAAAGCATTAAACTCAGTTTCTAGATGCCCCGCTATTTTAATAAAGAAGCGGTCAATTACTGCTTGGATAAGGTCTTTCTTTGATCCAAAATGGTAATTAACAGCCGCTAGATTCACTTGAGCAACACTGGTAATAATCCGCATGGAAGTCTCACTAAAGCCCTGTTCTGCAAAGAGGACTTCAGCTGCATTTAGTATCTTTTCTTTTGTATCTGACATAGGGTATTCATATCTGCGTTTCAAACACTTGTTTGAAACATACGTTCAAATATCAAGAAAGTCAAGGTTAATTAGTTATTGCGGCGTATATTTACAAACTTAACAAGCTAATAAATGTTGTTTATTAAGGTGATAATTTAATCAGTATCATGATTGATTGATAAAAATATGAAAATTAATGTCAGCATTGTATGTTGATGGACTATACTCTCAGAAGATAATTTACAGTATCAAATGGTCATTAGTTATAGCTTCTTGGAAATATAAGTATGGATAAAGATTATTACTCAGAATTACATAGTCGCATTGCAGAGTTAACACGGATAGGAGCAGCACAGTTGTTAGTTTCCGTTGCAGAGGCTGATGAATCGGTGGATAGTCTTACAGCCTCTTTCACAGAAATTGTAAAACAGGATAGAAGTCTACGAGCGTTACTCGAACAATTACCTGATGAGCCTGAAATAGCACCAATCAAGGATGCCTTGGCAGCACAGGCATCTGCTTTGGGCAATAATGTTCGAAATTCAATCATTGCTTTTCAGTTTTACGATCGTCTGTGTCAAAGGTTAGACCACACAACTCAATGTTTGCGCGACCTGTCTGTATTAGAAGAATCAGATTTTGAACAACACGCAGAAGACATCATGAAATTACGAGATTCTATCTACAGTAAATTTACTATGGAAGAAGAGCGTATTCTGTACGATGCCGTGCTCAACAATGATGATTTTGAACAAGCCATTGAAATTTACCGAGCTAAGCGAACTGCTGCAAACGAGGATGATGAAGACGATATTGAATTCTTTTAAAGAATTTCGTAAAGCTGCTCTAGCTCAAAGGGCCAAAATAATTGCTGTCCAGTCTTTTTGTTCTCAATGACTGGAATACTGAACTGATATTCTTTATACAGTTTATCGTCATCTACTATATCAACTATGTCTAGTAAGATTCCAGAGTCTGAGCCCTGCTGAGCCATAAGCACTATTCCTTGAGCTTCTTCACAAAGATGACAATCTTCAGTGCCATATAAGGTTAATACCGTCATCTAACTAATCCGTTTAATTTCCCAGCAGTGGTGTGGTGTTCGATGTACTCTGAAGTCTCTAGAGATGGTTGAGGTTTTGAGATCATGAACATCGAAGTGTTCTGATAACTTTTCATCGAGTTTAAAACCGTGACGATTGGTAGAGAAAATTAACAATCCATCTGTATTCAGGCGTTTTATTGCTTGTCTTATCAGGAACTGATGATCTCTTTGAATATCGAAGCTAGATTCCATTGATTTTGAATTAGAAAAACTAGGAGGATCTAAGAAAATTACATCAAAGCTCTGCTGACAATCCTGTAGCCATTTTAGACAATCTGCTTTTTTAAACAGATGCTTATCAGAATTCATCTTATTCAGATTAAGATTGCGCTCAGCCCATTCTAAGTAGGTATTGGACATATCTACAGTCAAAGAGGATTTAGCCCCACCTGCAACTGCATAGACAGTCGCAGCACCGGTATAGGCGAATAGATTAAGAAAGTCCTTTCCACGACACAGTTTGCGAATTCTGGAGCGAATTTTTCGATGATCTAAAAACAGTCCGGTATCAAGATAATCATGTAAGTTTACCGAGAACTTTAACCCTTGCTCACGCACCTGCATAAACTGTTTCCGGCTATCTTGTTTCTCGTACTGTTTTTTACCCTTCTGTCGTTGCCGCTGTTTAAGAATTATATTTTTTGGGCTAACCGACAAAAGTTCAGCCAAAACTTTTAACAAGTCATGACGATGTCTTTTGACCTTGCTTTCATCAATTGACTTTGGTGCTACTGACTCATAAAGCAAAACATGATCTGCATATCGATCAACGCTAAATGCATATTCCGGCAAATCATGGTCATAAATTCGGTACGCTTCAATATCAACCTGTTTTGCCCATGGTTCAATTTTATTTAGGTTTTTCTTCAGGCGATTAATTAGCGGCTGTAAACGAGCACTGTCTAAGCATGATTCTTGTTTTCTAATAAATTGATCGGCTTCTAGATTAAAGCAATATAACTGACAGGGTATTTTGCCATTATAAAACTTATAACGTTTATTGGCATGAATACCAGTACTTCTTACTAGTTCTGGTTCACTACTTATCAATGCCGCTCTAGAGCCTTCATGTCGCTTTAGCCAGTCGCCTAACTGTTGATATACTGGCATAAGGCTTTGATAATCACCCAGGCGTTCACCATAGGGTGGATTAGAAATTATTAGTCCTTTGGGTAGCTCAGCTGTTTGCTCTTGAAAGCCGCCTGATTTAATTTTAATAAATTCTTCTAAGGCTAATTTACCTAAGTTTGCCTGTGCGGCACGTAGGGTTCTTTTGTCTTGTTCAAAACCAATAAAGCTTGCTTTTAATTGTGCTCTGCCCTGCTCTGCTAAGCCTTTTGCTTCCTCGAGCAATCGTGCCCAGAGTTTTTCATCATGGCCCAACCAATAATCAAAACCATAAACATCACGGTAAAGACCAGGTGCAATATTTGCTCGCATCATGGCACCTTCAACAAGTATGGTGCCTGAGCCACAGAGTGGATCAATTAGGGCATCTTCAGGATCAGCATCAGGCCAACCTGCACGAATTAAAAGTGCCGCAGCTAAATTTTCTTTGATCGGAGCGATACCTTGTTCGGTACGGTAGCCGCGTAAATGCAGACTAGGACCTGATAAATCGATTGATATCTGACAAACACCATTATGAAGTGTTGCATGCAACCATATGTCGGGGTTCTTTAATTCGACATTTGGTCTTGCCCCTAATTCTTCTCGAAACTGATCAACAATGGCATCTTTAACTTTCCGGGCACTAAACTGCTCGTGCTTTAAATTAAAAGAAGTACCGCGAAAATCGATTCTAAAACTTTGTTTCACGTTAAATTGCATTTGCCAGTCAACTGACATCGCTAGTTCATAGAGATCATCTGCTGTGTCTATTTTTGATTCGGCTAGAGGATATAGGATTCGGTTGGCAAGTCGTGACCAAAGGCAGGCTCTGTAGGCAACTTCCCATTCACCATCAAAGTGCACATTACCAGGCCCCTGTTTGGTGGAGCTAGCACCAAAACTCGCTAGCTCATCTTCCAATAGCGACTCAAAGCCTTTGGGGCATATGGCGCGAAACATATAGGACATAAGTACAGCTACTTCTTCATTTTGCTGGCATCTTGCTTCCAGCTGCCATTTTCATAATGTGCAACCCAGCCGGTTGCTTTACCTTCTTTGGTTTCACTCATAACATATTGAGACTTGGTCTTACGAGAATATCGGATCACCGCTTGACGTTTCTTAGGATCCTTAACCGGTGCCTCTGTTAAGTATTTGAACTTAGGATCGAGTTGATCTTTAACCATTAAAATCTCAGATACCTTGGGCGCTCTTGTTTCTCGATTTCTTGGGAATTTACTGGCAGCCAAGAATATACCAGAAGCGCCATCTCTTAGAATATAGGTATCATCTACCTTGAGGCATTTCAGCTCGGGCATGGGAATGGGATCCGCCTTAGGTGGTGCCGGCTGTCCGCTTCTTAATAACTTGCGTGTGTTCTTACAATCTTCACTGGTGCAACCAAAATACTTACCAAAGCGGCCATTCTTAAGCTGCATCTCAGAGCCGCATTTATCGCAATCAATAACCGGGCCATCATAACCCTTGATCTTAAATGTGCCCTGTTCAATTTCAAAGCCATCACAGTCAGGATTATTACCACAGACGTGCAGCTTTCGCTCAGTATCAATAAGGTAGGATTCCATTGCAGTGCCACATTTACCACAGCGCTTTTTAGCCATCAAGCTGTTGGTTTCTGCGTCTTCATCATCGGTTGAAACGGCTTCTTCACCAGGGGTTAGGTTGAGCGTTTTCTTGCAACGCTCTTTCGGTGGCAAACTGTAACCAGAACAGCCTAAGAAAACACCTGTAGAGGCAGTACGAATCATCATGTTACGACCACAGTCTGGGCATTTAATGTCTGTCTCGACAGGAACATTAGGACGCATGCCATCTTCTTCAGATTCAGCATTTTCTAAGTTAGTTATAAAGCCCTTATAAAATACATTTAATGCTTCTTTCCAATCACCTTTACCTGCTGCAATGATATCCAGCTGCTGTTCCATTTCAGCCGTGAAGCCAAAATCCATCAGATCACTAAAATTCTCATTCAGTCTGTCAGTAACGATTTCACCAATTTTTCTAGCGTAAAAGCGTTTTGACTCAAGCTTTACATAACCACGATCTTGAATTGTGGAAATAATATTTGCATAGGTAGATGGACGACCAATGCCCCGTTTTTCTAACTCTTTTACTAGTGCCGCTTCGCTAAAACGAGCCGGAGGTTTAGTAAAATGTTGGCTTGGATCTAAATTTAACAGATCAAGTAACTCACCGGTCTTTAAATCGGGTAAATCTACATCATCATCTTTCTTACGTGCCTGAGTAAGTACTCTAGTCCAACCATCAAAACGCATAACGCGACCTTTGGTGGTTAGTGTATATCCTGCTGCGTCAACATTGATGGTTGTAGAAGTATATTCCGCTCTTGTCATTTGGCAGGCAACAAAACGACTCCATATTAGGCCATATAATTTTTGTGCATCTGGTTCTACGTCCGTTAAGCTTTCTGCTTTATCTTTAACATCAGAAGGACGAATTGCTTCGTGCGCTTCTTGAGCGCCCTTCTTACTCGAATAATTAATCGCATCAGCAGGTAAGTAACGTTCGCCGAAATTTTTTGAGATAAAGCTTCTACAAGCCTCAACTGCATCGGCACTTAAGGCGGTAGAGTCTGTTCTCATGTAGGTGATATGACCCGACTCATAAAGTTTTTGAGCCAATCTCATGGTCTTTTTAACACCATAGCCTAAACGGGTGCTGGCAGCCTGCTGTAATGAAGAAGTAATGAATGGTGCAGACGGTTTAGAACTGGTTGGCTTATCTATACGTTCAATGACCTTATATTCAGCATCATTTAATGTTGAAAGTGCAACATCAATATCGGCCTTACTCTTAGGACTGAACTTATTGTTCTGGTACTTGAGAACTTGCATTGCAAGTTTACCTTGGCTTGACTTTAGGTCAGCCATTAACTCCCAATATTCTTCGGGAATAAATGCACGAATCTCACGTTCTCTTTCAACAACCAGTTTAACTGCAACTGATTGAACACGACCTGCAGAAAGGCCTCGAGTAATCTTTTTCCAAAGCAGTGGAGAAACCATAAATCCAACAATGCGATCGAGAAAGCGACGCGCTTGTTGGGCATTAACATGGAAATAATCTAATTCAGTCGGTTGTTCAAAAGCTTCGTTAATTGCGGATTTAGTGATCTCATTGAAAACTACGCGCTTGAATCGCTCAGGCTCTCCTCCAATCAATTCTTGAAGGTGCCATGCAATAGCCTCTCCCTCTCTATCCAAATCCGTTGCGAGATAAACAAAGTCGGCTTTAGCTGCGAGTTTTTTTAATTCATTAACAACCTTTTCTTTACCTGGAAGAACACGATACTCTGCTTCCCAATTTTTCTCTGGATTAATACCCATACGCTTAAACAATGATTTCTTAGCCTGGGCTTTTTTATACTTGGCTTTTGCAACAGGCGTCATCTTTCGGGTCTTTTGACTCTGTTTCGCTCTGGCTTTGGGATCGACAGGATCTCTTGAACCTGAGGTTGGTAAATCGCGCACGTGTCCGATGCTTGACTTAACAACATAATCTTTGCCCAAATATTTATTAATTGTTTTGGCTTTGGCCGGTGACTCAACTATTACTAATGACTTTCCCATTTATCCTAACTTTTATTTTTTTACGAAGCGATTCTTTCTTAGACAAGAGTGCATATATAGAGACTTGAATCGCCTTGGTCAAGAAAAATCGTTTTAAAGTTGTCTTAAACTTACCATTGGCGATTGTTTTAAAACCCGTTTACTGGCTTGGTAACCTGCAAATGTAATTACAGTCAGCCCCATAATTGGCCCACTAATCCAAACCCATAGGTGGAGCTCAAAAGGAAGCTCAAAGATATATTTATATAAGCCGAACGCAGTTAGCTCGGTACCGGCTGAAGCCATTAAACCAGACATTAAACCAATTAAACTAAACTCACTAACAATGGCTGAGCGTAGATAAGACTTTTGCGCGCCCAGTGTTCTTAGAATGGTAGATTCAAAGTTACGAATGTCCATTGATGACTGCACTGCAGCTAATAACACCATCAAACCTGCCATCATCACAAATAATAAAACAAACTCAACCGCGATACTTACCTGATCAATGATTCTCTGTATCTGCTCCATTATCGCATCAAGTTCAACCAAGGTAGCAGCTGGGTACTGTTCTAGAATGTCCTTTAAGAGTGGCTTTTGATGTTTCGGCAAATAAAAGCTAGTCATCCATTCTGCCGGTAATTCCTTAATCGCATCAGAAGTGAATATGACAAAGAAATTAGGCTTGAAGGAATCCCATTTAACGGTTCTGAAACTGGTGACCTCACCTTTATATACCTGGCCGCCGGTATTGAATTCAATGATATCGCCAAACTTTAAGTTTCGCCCTTTGGCAAATTCTTCTTCTAAACTCATTGCTGGCAAGCCAGATTGAGTGTTTTTAGGTGCCCATTCCCCATCAACCAAAGTGTTATGACTTGGCAAATCTAAAGCCCAACTGATATTCACTTCTCGACTGATTTCGCCTTCAGCTGATTCTGGTAATTTAACTCGCGAGCGGATCATTGGAAATAATCCAGCGTGCTTTATCTGATGCTGGTCAAAAAATCCTTCGAGTGTTTCAGTTTCATAAGCTTCTATGTTGACAATAAAATGATTTGGCGTGTCTTTATCTAGTTTTTGCTGCCAAGTTGCGAGTAAGTCATTCCGTAACAACATCACCAATAGCATGATTAACATGGCCAAACCAAAGGCTAGGATTTGAATTCTAGACGCCGAAGAATGACGTTCAACCTGTTTGATTCCAAAGTAGATTGAACCTGAGGTCATGCGACCAAGTCTTAGTCCAAGCTTTAAGAACCCTTGAGCAATGATTCCAAAAATCAAAGCCACTACTATTCCACCGCCAAGCACGTTTGCTACGAGCATTACGTCCTGTGTTTGCCACCACATAATTAATGCCAAACTGACCAGTGTTAATGCATAGGTTAAATAGCCTCGCATACTCATTGGTGTTAAATCTTTACGAAGCACTCTAAGTGGAGCAACCTTGCCTAGTCTAATCAATGCCGGTAAGGCGAAGCCGACCAAAGCAGTTAAACCCGTGGCAAGTGCAACGTAAAAGCTCGAGATTCCAGGCATCGGTAAATTGGTTGGTAATAAGTCTTTCATTAATTCAACCAATAACAAATGAATTCCAAACCCTAGTCCACCGCCCAAGATACTGGTTACAAAACCTATTAGTAATAGGTTGAGGCCATAAATTTTCATTACGTCTTTTTGTGTACAACCAAAGCACCTTAAGATCGCCGCATGGTCGAAATGATGTTCTGCATAGCGATTAGCGACCATAGCAATAGCTATACCGGCCAGTATTAAACTAGCTAGGCTTGCAAAGCCCAAGAATGATTCTGCCCTTTGTAAGGTTCGCTCGATACGTGGTACACCATTTTTAGCCCCAATTTGAGACCAGGTTTCATTAGCGTTATCCTTAAACCAAGCCGAATAGGCATCTATATCAGTTCGCGTACCGGCAAGGTGATATTGCCAATTTATACGGCTACCGGGCTGTATGACTTTTGCACGTTCTACGTCAGCCAAATTCATTACCAGTCTTGGCAAAAAGCTTAATAAACTACCACCTCGGCCTGGCTCAGCCGCAATAATTCCGGCCACCTTAAACTCAGCAACACCGACTTCAACCAAGTCACCGAAAGAAACATCTAATTTATCGTACAGACGTGAATCTAACCAAATCTCACCCTCAGCAGGTTTAGTGTTAACCTCTATAGTAGTTTGATCAGCCAAGGTCAGAGTTAAAGTGCCTTTTAATGGGTATTTACTGTCTACAGCGCGGATACTTGATAGTTGAAAGGCTAGTTCAGTTGATGCAACAGAAGCAAACATTAACGATTTGGCAGAGCTGAGGTTCATTTGAGTCGTTTTGGCTAGCCACTCTGGAGCCATCTCTCTAGGTCCAGAGATGCGAAGATCTGCACCGATAAATCGACTGGATTCTTCTAACATGGCTATTTCAACGCGCTGGCTAAAAAAGCTGATTGAGCTAACTGCTGATACTGCAACGAGTAATGCAGCGATCAATACCTTTAATTCACCACTGCGCCAATCGCGAGCAAATAACTTATATACTAAAGACCAACTAGCCATAAATTACTCCGTCACTTGCATGCCCGCAGAAAGGACTATTTGATTGGCACAGGTTTGAGCTAACTTTTCATCATGAGTCACCAATACTAAGGTGGTGCCATGTGATGCGTTTAGTTCAAACAATAATTCAGCAACATTGTTTCCCGTTTTACTATCCAAATTACCGGTTGGTTCATCAGCAAAAAGAATGGCCGGTTTGGTAGCGAACGCTCTAGCAATGGCCACCCGTTGTTGCTCACCACCAGACAGTTGTTTTGGATAATGTGATAAACGATGATTCAGACCAACCTGATCAAGTAGCCGCTGCGCTTCAGCTTTAGCATCCTTGATGCCTTTGAGCTCAATCGGCAGCATGACATTTTCTAAAGCTGTCAAAGAACCGAGCAAATGGAATGATTGAAAGATAAAACCAACCTTGTTAGCTCGAAACTTTGCCAGTTGGTCTTCATCCATAGCACCTAATTCTTGCTGATCAATGATCACCTTGCCAGACGTAGAACGATCAAGACCAGCCAATAGACTAAGCAATGTTGATTTTCCAGATCCTGACTCTCCAGTGATAGCTACTGAGGTGCCATTTTCAATTGTGAAGTCGATGTTTTTTAGGATCTCTAATTGTCCATCATGAGTATTTACAATTTTGCCGAGCTTTTCTACTGTAATCATTGGTTGAATATTGTATCTTGTTGTTATTGAGATAAGCGAAGGATATCATTTTTATGCCATTACAGGCGCTAAAAATATTGTTAATGAGTGTGTTACTCATTATATTTTCTATCAATGCTTCGGCGGCGGATAAAGACAAGACCATTATAGTCTTTGGTGATAGTTTAAGTGCAGCCTATGGAATTAACTATTCCGATGGCTGGGTTAGCCTATTAGAAAAAAAATTAGCAGACAATAATCATTCTGTTGCGGTAGTTAACGCAAGTATTTCTGGCAATACCAGTGGCAATGGTTTGGGTCGAATTGAAAACGTACTAGACAGGCATCAACCGGATATTTTCATCCTTGAGCTCGGTGGTAATGATGGACTTAGAGGCCATCCTCCAAAACGTTTAGAGTCGAACCTTAAAAAGATGATAACTATCTGCAAGAAACGAAACATTCAGGTATTGCTTGTGGCAATGCAATTGCCGCCTAGTTATGGCAAGCGTTATACAGAAGCATTTGCCAATGTTTATCCAAAGGTCGCTGAAGATACCGGCGTTCCTTTAGTTAATGATTTTGTAACAAATGTGGGCGTTAAATCAGAGTTAATGCAAAGAGATGGTATTCATCCGAATAAAGATGGGCAACCATTGCTGCTTAATAATATTTGGCCTTATATCTTAGAGCTATTGTAGAGTAGGTGTAGGTTAGTCTGCAAAATGATATACCGCGTCGGCCTGAAGACCGACCTACAGGGTGACTACGCGTTCGATGGCGCGTTCGAAGCGAGCCATTGCATCATCTATTTCTTGCGCTTCAATATTTAATGCTGGTGCCATACGGATCACATTAGGACCTGCAACTAAAATCATTAAATGCTCTTCTACTGCAGCAACTAGAAACTCTCTGGCCTTACCTTGCCATTTAGGTATTAAAGCACAGCCTATCAGTAGGCCCTTGCCTCGAATTTCCTCAAATATGTTGTATTTATCATTGATGCGTTTCAGATGCTGTTCAAACTGAAGGCGCTTTTGATTCACTCCAGCCAAGAAGTCGTGATCGGAAATTATTTCTATTACTTTAGAAGCCACACTACAGGCTAGAGGATTTCCGCCATAGGTATTTCCATGTGTACCTATGCCTAGGCTTGGGGCAATATCATGGGTCGTTAACATGGCACCAATTGGAAATCCTCCACCCAGTGCTTTTGCAGAAGTTAATATATCTGGTGTTACCCCTAAGCCCATATAGGCATATAGTTCGCCAGTTCTGCCAACTCCAGTTTGTACTTCGTCAAAGACTAACAAAGCATTATGCTTATCACAGAGGTCTCTAACGCCCTGAGCAAACGCTTTGGTTGCATTAATAATGCCCCCTTCTGCCACAATTGGCTCCATAACTACAGCGCAGGTGTTATCTGAAATAGCTGCTTCAAGCGCGCTAAGATCATTAAAGGTGACATGTGTTATACCACCGGGTAATGGTTCGAAGCCCTTAGTGTAATTCTCTTGTCCGCCAACTGAAACAGTAAACAATGTTCTGCCATGAAAACTCTGGTAGAACGAAATGATCTCATTTTTTTCAGCGCCATATTTATCTTGAGCATACTTACGTGCTAATTTAAATCCAGCTTCATTTGCTTCAGCACCTGAATTGCAAAATAAAACGCGATCAGCAAAAGTCTTTTCAGTAAGCTGCTGTGCCAGTTCAAGAACGGGTTCGTTAGTCCAAACATTACTCACATGCCACATTTTGTCGGCCTGAGCTTTTAATACTGCAACCAATTCAGGGTGACAATGGCCTAAGCCATTGACTGCAATACCTCCTGCCAAATCTAGATATTCATTACCATTGGTATCCCAGATCTTTGAGCCAAGGCCTCTATCTGGAACCATTTTGGCTGGATTGTAGTTAGGTACAATGACTTCATCGAAGGTGTCGCGATTTAACTGTTTCATAAGCTGTGTTATTGTTTAGGGCTTGTGTGCGATATCTTCGCTGTTTTAATGTTGAATTACCAGAGATTTTAAGTTCGATATATAAAAATAGTGCGTCTTAAATGTTGATGCAGGAAAACTAACCAATGATGATAATTAGACCCGCTCGAGATCAAGATATAGATGGGCTGTATTCTTTGGCAGAAAAGACTGGCCCCGGGCTAACAACGCTGCCCAAAGATCGTGAGCAATTAGAAGCAAAAATAGATTTATCGCTTAGCTCATTTGTTGATGGTATAAGCGGACCAGAATTTGAATATTATTTGTTTGTTCTAGAAGATACCAAGACAGGACATATTGCCGGTACCAGCGCCTTGGCTGCAACGGTTGGCTTGGAAGAAGGTTTTTATACTTATCACCTGGGAACAACAGTACATACCGCACCAAAGTTAAATGTACATAATGTGATAAATACACTTTATTTAGGTAATGACTACACCGGTGTCTCAGAAATATGCACTTTATTTTTAGAACCAGATTACCGAAAAGACAGAAACGGTTCATTATTATCGCGCAGTCGATTTATGTTTACGGCCATGCATATGAAACGTTTTTCGACCAAAATGATCGCTGAACTCAGAGGTGTCTCTGATGAGCATGGTAATTCACCATTTTGGGATGCATTGGGTAGCCACTTCTTCTCTATGTCTTTTCAAGAAGCCGACGCCCTAAGTGGTGAAGGTAGAAATCAATTTATCGCTGAGTTAATGCCGAAATATCCGATTTACTTGTCTTTGCTTCCTGAAGAAGCCCATGAAGTTATTGGACAGGTACACCCTAATACGCGCCCGGCTCTAGCAATGTTAGAAAAAGAAGGTTTTCAATATAAAAACTATGTAGATATCTTTGACGCAGGGCCAACAGTTGAGGTGCAAACAGAAAAAATTCGCACCATTCGTAAAAGTGATAACTATACTGTTAAAATAGGCGCTTCAGCTGACAACAATCGACAATACATGGTTGCAAATGGCAAGGTCGAAAATTTCAGATGTGGTTATGTTGAAACCAGTACCAATGAGAATAATATCTTTATTGAACAGGCTATCGCTGAGAGCCTGGAAGTGAATGATGGTGATATTGTTCGCGTCTACCAAACAGGAATTTAATTAATGCATGCCAAGGAATTTAATTTCGACGGCCTCGTTGGACCTACTCATAATTATGCAGGTTTATCCGTCGGAAACGTTGCCTCTCTAAAGAATGCACAGGGTAATTCGAACCCTAAAGAAGCCGCTCTAGAAGGCTTAGCCAAGATGAAGGCCTTACATGATATGGGATTGCCTCAGGCAATAATAGCTCCTCTCGAACGTCCTGACGTCTTTACTCTTAGAAAGCTCGGCTTTGTTGGGACAGATTCTGAAGTACTTACTAAAGCGGCAAAACAAGCGCCTGAGATGTTAATTGCCTGTTCCTCAGCCTCAAGTATGTGGACAGCTAATGCCTGTACTGTTTCACCCAGTGCAGACTGTATGGATGGAAAGCTTCACATTACTCCGGCAAATTTATCAAATAAATTTCATCGCTCTATAGAGCATCCAACCACTGGTCGAATATTGCAGGCAATATTTAAAGATGACACTCATTTTTCCCATCATCCTGCATTACCTTCTGGCGATCATTTTGGGGATGAAGGCGCAGCAAATCATAGCCGTTTTTGTACTGACTATGGCCAGCAAGGCGTTGAATTTTTTGTTTTTGGCAAATACGCTTTTCAGAAAGGTCTGCCTGAACCACAGAAGTTTCCAGCAAGACAAACCTTTGAAGCAAGCCAAGCAATCGCTAGGTTACATAAACTACAGAATGAACATACTGTTTACGCCCAGCAATTGCCCGAGACTATAGATGATGGTGTATTTCATAATGATGTAATTGCGGTCTCCAATGGTAATGTTCTATTTTGCCATGAACGAGCATTCCTAAACCAACAACAGGTATATTCTGAGTTAATTTCAGCCTTCCCTGAGCTAGAAGTTATTGAAGTTCCTAATGCGCAAGTTTCGGTTAATGACGCAGTAACTACCTACCTATTTAATAGCCAGTTAGTTAACCACCCTGATGGTGGCATGATGCTTATTGCACCATCTGAATGCTTGGCTAATCAGGCAGTAAACGACTATCTCACAAGACTTGTAGCAGAACAGAATCCAATTCGAGACGTTAAAGTATTTCAAGTACAACAGAGTATGAAGAATGGTGGTGGGCCTGCCTGTCTAAGGCAGCGAATAGTGCTAACTGATGAAGAACAAAAGGCTGCAAACCAATCAGTCTTTATGAATGATGAGCGCTATCAAACACTATGTCAGTGGGTAAATAAACATTACAGAGAGCGTTTAAGTGCTGTAGATTTGGCTGATCCAATGTTATTAAATGAGTCACGTACAGCATTAGATGAACTCACACAGATACTATCATTAGGTTCTGTTTATCCATTTCAGTTATAGAATAGTTAGTCAGGCTTGACCCGGTATGCTTTTCTGAGGCATGGTAGCTAGCAAATAAAAACAATGATAAAAAATAAGGAATATAAATGTCAGATCCTAGAGGCATGAATCTAAGTACTAAAATACTCATAGCAATGGCAATCGGTATTGTCGTTGGTTTGATATTAAACCAATTCGCATCAGATGTAAGTTGGATTCAACAATATATCGTATTTGGGCTTTTTGAAGCCATGGGGAAGATATTTGTAGCCAGTTTACAAATGCTGGTAGTCCCATTGGTGTTTGTGTCTCTAGTATGTGGCGTTAGTTCGCTACAGGATTCAAGCAAATTAGGTCGAATGGGCGTAAAAACAATAGGCTTATATCTTTTTACTACTGCTATTGCGGTAGCCTTGGCACTGGTTGCCGCCTATGTCATAGGACCTGGCACTGGAGCTAACTTCCCAGTACAAGAATTTACAGCCAAAGAAGCGCCGCCTCTAATAGATACTATAATCAATCTGGTTCCAAAGAATCCAATCAATGCAATGGCTGAAGGCAAGATGCTTCAGATTATCGTGTTTTCAGTTTTGTTTGGCCTAGCCATTACCCAGGCTGGTGAAAAAGGACAGAAAATTGCTGGTTTCTTTCAAAATTTAAATGAAGTCGTAATGAAGATGGTTACTATTATCATGGCCATCGCACCCTATGGTGTATTCGCCTTAATTGCTAAGTTGATGTCTACACTTGGTTTCGAATCTATCATGCCGCTTGCTAAGTACTTCTTCCTATTAGCTGCTGTATTAATATTCCATGGTACAGTCACTTATATGACTATCCTAAAGACATTAACGGGTCTGAATCCGGCAGTTTTTATGAAAAAAATGCGTGCCGCTCAATTATTTGCTTTCAGTACAGCCAGTAGTGGCGCAACGATACCAGTAACAATGGAAGCGGTTACTAAACGCTTGGGTGCTAAAAATTCAATTGCCTCTTTCAGTATCCCTCTGGGCGCTACCATTAATATGGATGGTACGGCTATCATGCAAGGTGTAGCAACGGTATTTATTGCCCAGGTTTATCAGATTGACCTAAGCTTTGTCCAATACCTAACCATCATCCTAACTGCCGTATTGGCTTCGATCGGTACCGCTGCAGTTCCAGGCGTTGGCTTAATTACACTGACCATGGTATTGAATCAGGTAGGATTACCTGTTGAAGGTATTGCTTTGATTATTGGAGTGGATCGCCTCCTGGATATGCTCAGGACATCAGTGAACATCACTGGTGATGCAACGGTTACAACCATTGTAGCAATTGGTGAAGGTGACTTCGACAGGTCAGTATTTAATGATCCAGATGCTGGCTTAGACTTTGAGGAAGTTGATTTACCCGATGCGGAAGACGCCAAAGCATCTTAAGTGTTAACTTTATATAGCACGCCTATCCTGCTGATTATTATAGAAATTTTATTACTTCTTCTTTAACGTCAGCAGGATTTTCCATATGTAAATGATGACCGCCAGTCAAAGCAACTAATGTTCCTTTATTCAGCAATTCAAAACGCCCCTGAATGACTGGATAATTTTGAATTGGTCCGTCTGTAGCGAATATCACTAAGGTCGGGCAATTTATTTCTGATATAAATGCATTTACCTGATCTGGAGATAAATACATTGAAGATGGAAGTCTTAAACGTTGATCCGAACGCCAAGCAAAACCCGCTTCAGTTTCAGTCATATTTCGCTCAATAATTAGTCTTGCGTTAGTTTCAGTTAATTGACTGTGTTCTTGTCTTAATTTTATTAATGGCTCAAGATTGTCAAGCAAACGCTTTGTCGAGTTTAAATGCCGATGTTTATTGTTTAAAAAGCGAGCCATTTGGTTTGGTGCTTGCTCTGGCGCATGGGTAACCGGGCCTAAAGATTCTATTAATATTAGCTTGCTAAGGTTAGCAACCTCTGTGCCGGCATACAGGCTTGCAATTGCCCCGCCCATGGAGTGGCCCATAATTATTGGAGCCTGTAATTCCATAACCTCTATAAGTTCATGTAAATCTTGCACATATTCAGCCAAAGGATATCCTTGTGCTGGACTACGATGCTGAGATGCTCCATGCCCTGCACTGTCTACAGTAATCAGTCGAATATTATTATCAATCAACCATTGACCATCACCAATCATTGGATAATAACTGGCCATATTGTCTAACCAACCATGTAACGCGATTACAGCGATCCCATCTGGACAACCCCACTCAGATATGGCGAGTTCTATATAAGTAAGACTAATTATCTGGTTCAAATAGGCTTGGTTCTGCTTTGGCAATTGTTTATCTCCACTGTCTAGACTATTATTAGCATTATGATTAACAAGTAAGTCGATTATCAAGTGAGACTCGACATACTGCAACTTAATATTGAATTCCAAACTGAAGGAAAAAGTGGCCCATGTATAAAGAACAGTTCGTAACCGAAGATCTTGAAAATCTATCTGAAGAAATAGTATTCGAACAATTAGCGCTTTTGCTTGAAGAAGATAAATATAAATTCTCACAAACTGCGGTTACAGTACAGGATATAGCTGCCATTGCTTTGAACAACATGCCACCTAAATACATCTGTAGTTTTATTGAGAAACAGTACCCTAGGCAGAATCTGTTAGATGAAGTGAATGATCTGAAGCGTTATGCACGTCGACAGTTAATCAAGGCGATTAAAAAGGTCAACGCAAACCCGCACGAATAATATACTTGTCCTAATCCTTAGCGATAAGCTTTAATTCAAAGGCCTTATCGCTTCTCATTTTTCTTAGAAATTCCGTACTATTCTTTTGATTAAGCCTTATATGTGTCGCGGTAAGGTAGTTGGTGTCCCAAGATGCATCAATACCTAACCAGTTGCCATTAAGATATACCTCTGACCACAAATGCCCGCCAAAGGCCTGTAAATCATCGCCTAAATAAACTAATCCACTTACTTCACGAACCTTATAACCTAATACACTAACAAGGGCATTAAACAACGCAGTGTGTTCTGTACAATCGCCCTCTGGCAGGGCTAATATGGCTTCAATGCTATCTTCTGAAACCCTAGGTGCGTCTTTAATATAATCATCGACAAAACGCCTGACAGCCGTGAGCTTCTCTATGTCTGTAATAGCATCACCTATGGCTCTTGTGGCCAAATCATAAAGCCGATTCCGAGTGCCTTTGTTAAAGTGAACGACGGGCTCAATATCAGTTATTATGTCGCTAGCAACTAAAATACTGGCCTCTGCATCTAACTGTAACTGACCGCTATTTATTTTCTGTCGATTTGATTGGCTTAAATAATTAACATTCCAAGCACTGCCTAAGCCAAGTGTTAATTGCTTGACCTGATAAGGATCTCCCAATGGCTTATCTAATTTTACTATGTATGATTGGTAATAATCTTTCTCACTGCTTATATCGAGTACCGTAGGATCATCCACTCTTATCAATTCGAATAAATCACTGTATCGATACGCATTAATGGTACCTTCGTCATCTAATTCGATTAAATAACTCTTATCAGCTTCAGTCCCCTGTCGATAGACCTGATAATTATCTGAGTCTTGAATATTATCTAAAACGTAAATAATCGATTCAAACTCAGCCTTACTACTGTCAAGACTAATGGTTTCTAGTTTAGACTGTTGCTTTGGATTAGCCTGTATCCAGCGTTGTATGGATAAGTGTTCATGGAGTGTATAGGAAACGTCAGTACGTTTTATTGGATATGTTTTATGGTTGAGTCTCTGCACACCAACCATGTCATTGTTGACTCGCTTAAGCTTAGTTTCTATAAATTGATGCGGGCTTTCAAAACGATAATGTATGCTCAGTAATTGCTTGCTTTCATCGGCACTAAAAGTGAGCAGTTCCAATTCTTCAAAACCAAAATCTACACCTTGATTAATGGTCTTAATTTGAGTTTCATTACGAATTTGTAACTGATTGGGTTGAACAAGACGTTGGCGCTTTAAATAACCGACCTTTTCACCGCTCCAAACCATCTGATACCAATCGGTACCCTGTTCAAATTCTGAATCTGACCATTGTAGCGTAATTAGAATAGAACCCAATACAGCTAGGAGCAACCACTTAAAGTGGTTGTGAGTAATCAAAGCTTTGATTTACTTCTCCCTGCGGGTATTACGTGGCTTACTCGATGGGCTCGGCTTATTAGGAGCAGCTCGGTGTTTATTATTTCTCTGTTTTGCAGGCTTGTTATACCTGTTTGTATTAGCCTTATTTGAGCTTCTGTTATTTAAATTACCCGTAACATAACTATCACCCAACGAAGTTCTCACCCTAGAAGTCATTCTTCTTGATTGATAGTAATTCATGGTATTAGGCCATCTTAACTGCCTAGAATATCTAAAGTCACCAGGCGTTCTAAAAGCAATGGGTTCTTGAGACCGGCTCATGTAACCATAGACAGGAAAGTAAGGGTAATAGTAGCTGGGGTAATTCCAAATGCCATAACCATAGTACTGATAGCCAAAGCGCCAAAATGGATGGAAACCGTAGTACCAATAACCAGGATGAATATAATGATTCGTGTTGTAGCTTCGATTAGGCCAGAGGTAGTGGTTATTCATTATCACAGTGGGATAGCTATAATCTCGTTTACCTACCTTCCCCTCAGTAACGCCATCAATTTGACCAACAACGGTGATTCTCATGCCATTTTCATAGACTTCTGGATCTAAGAATTGCTTGGTCTTAGCCAAAAATCTACCATAATTATTTTGTCTGTAACGACTTGGCTTACCTGTATCACCTAACGGTAATGCAAGTATTTCTATCCATGTTTCTTGCTCATTATTGATTATCTCAGTAATTATTCCGCCCCATCGAACTGAGCTACCCTGATGAGCCTGTGCATTGGCTGCAACCTGTGCTGGGTTGAGATTAGAGAAGTTATCACCTTCAATAGCTGCTGGCACAATGGCACAACCTGAAAATATCAGAACAGAGATTATAGAAAGTAGTCTAATCAACATGACGCGTCCCTCGTGAAAATAAGCTATTACTATTATAGACCTTCGCGAGCAAAATATCAGTGATTACAGTTAGGAAATTAAAGTTGCCTTCGTAACAGTCGATATTGATTGATGTAATAATACAATTAAAGGGTATGTCGTGGCACTAACACCAATCTCAGCTGGTGGTTTAATTTCGCCTATGTCTCTAGCTAATTCATCGAGAAATGTAGCCAACAAAGCGCCTGCCTCAATATCAGGGCAAGATGAGTCCGTGCATAGCATAGATGAGTCTATCAAAAAGGCTAAAAATAGCTCCCTGCTATATCAGGTTGTCAGCAAATTGCTGCTAGATACAGAACAATCAGAGCAACTGAATACCCAGTTAGAAGATATTGAATCACTATCCGTACAACAATCTAACCTCAATGTAGAAGAATTCCAAATCAGTATCTCACAACAAGCAGTAAGTATTGAGTTTAGTCGTTTTGAACTACAACAACAGCGCATTACCTTTAATGACGGCCAGACCATTATTGAGATTGATGCCATAATCGTTTCTGGTGAAACAATACAACTCAGATCAAACCAGCCTGCACCTGAACAGGCTGATCCACTCATACTCGATCTCAATGGTGATGGCATTTCTACCACGGGAATTGAGTATGGCGCCTATTTCGACCTCAATAATGATGGAACACTGAATCAAATGAGCACTGTAGCTGATGATAATGTATTTTTAGCCTTAGATATCAACAATAATGGCACTATTGATAATGGTAGCGAGTTATTTGGTGACCAAACTGGATATGCTAATGGCTTTGAAGCCTTAAAGACTTATGATGATAATCACGACCATGTTATTGATCAGCAAGACAGTGTATATAATCGACTACTCACAGCACGTCTCATAGGTAATGAGCAATTTATTCAGAATCTTAGTGAGACTGGAGTTAAAGAAATAAACCTCAACTATAGCCAGATATCGGAAAGCACCGAATCGGGCGATAATATTGTGCAATTGTCTGAGTATCGAAATAAAGACAATGAAAATCATTCAATTGTTGATGTCATGCTGGCTTATCGTGAAACGAGTCAAAATCAAGAATAGCTTGTTTCGATACACTTCTTAGAAGTGTCTATATTAAACGAAAATATCAATCCCAGTACTGCTTTGCAAACTATCTCTTTGTTCATACTCTGCAACAGACTGAAAGCGTTGTACGGCTTTATTTCCTTGAGTTTCTTCTCTTTGTAATCGAAATTGATTACTCAGAGCTTCAATATCAGCAGGATTTCGCCGGTCAGATGCTAGACGATTATTTTGATTGGCTTGATTTGGAGCTGTAAATGCTGCTGCATTAGATGTTGAAACCTGGCTTCCCTCAGTAGTAGTTACCTGATTTGAACTAGGATTGTTATTGGTCGATCCAGTATTTGGTGTATTTGGATTTCTATCATTCGAACTAATGCCGGCACGTTCCTGTCTGCTAGGATAGCCACCATAATTACTCGCTAGATTAACTGTAGAAATTGCCATAGCAAAAATACCTTTTATTTGTAGCAATCAAATACCACAAGTTACAAAACTATATCAGTAATTAAGCATAATGTCAGGCCTTGATTAATCTGTATATGAACCCGTAGGTCGGTCTTTAGGCCGACGACAATGACTAATCCTACCACCCCGTAGGTCGGTCTTTAGGCCGACAATAATGCCTAATTCTGTCATGCAGTAGGTCACCATTACGGTAATAGATTCTTGTATATTGTCGGCCTAAAGACCGACCTACAGGGCTATCTATTTAACTACCTGGTCTCTAATATAAACAGGAATCACCTGTTCTGCATCTAACCAATCCTGCTTAAGTAGTTTTTGTTTTGCTACAGTTACTAAAGCCACGGCTGATGGAAAGTCATGATCTTCAGAGACAGTATTGAATTGTCTAAATCGCGCTGACATGCCCTGCTCATATTCTTTAAATCCCTTGCCTGTTATATGCCAGTCAAAGTTAATTAGCTCAAATTCTGAGCCAATTTCGATGTCTTCTGGCTTTGAAACCAAATCAGGCTGTATCGCTTGTGCCAAACCATCTTGTCCCTGTTTATAGAGTCCGAAATAGACCTCATCCATACGCGCATCAAGAGCCACCATGATATGTTTTGCATTGTACTTATCGATCAATCCTTGGGCCATGACTTCAAGACTAGAAGCCTGAATCACTTTAAGATCAGCACCCAAAGCCAGTCCTTGAACGACAGCCGTACCTATTCGCACCGATGTGAATGCGCCAGGACCTTTAGTAAATGCTACGGCATCGAGTGTCGATAATTTGACCGATTGTTCGGCTAATACTGCGTCAATCATTGGCAAGATATTATCAGCATGCCCTCTGGGTGTGTCATTACTCAACACCGTAACCTCACCCTCATTTAAAAGTGCTACGCTACAGCGTTCACTGGCTGATTCAATCGCTAGGATTCGTTCACTCATTCAGTCAATTCCTTCAAAAAAATCTAATACAAACTGCTCATCTCGAGTTCGATGCATGTCTGGCAAACTATGTAAAAAGTGTCGACCATAGTCTTTACTTATTAAACGATTGTCACCTATGACCAAGACCCCTTGATCGGCGTGGTCTCGGATCAATCGTCCTGCACCCTGCTTTAAACCAAGTACGGCATTAGGCAATTGTACTTCATTAAATGCATTGCGACCTTTACGTTTCACGGCATCTAATCGTGCCTTAAGTACTGGGTCACTGGGAACTGCAAAGGGTAATTTATCAATAACCACGCAACTGAGTGCATTTCCCCTGACATCGACGCCTTCCCAAAAACTTGAAGTAGCTAATAATACCGTTTTTGACTCCTTGGTAAAACGTTCAAGCAATGCTGACTTCTCAGCAGTTCCTTGCACTAGGAGTGTGAATTGACCATTGATAGACAGCCATTCCGCTGCTTTATGCATGGCACGATAGGAAGTGAACAAACAGAATGTTCTACCACCATTGGCACGGATTAATGGTAAAACTTTGGCCATCAACTGTTCGGTATGTTGTTCAAAGGATGGTTCTGGCATATCCCTTGGTAAGTACAGCAAGGCTTGTTGTTTATATTTAAATGGACTGGGTAAGTTTAATTCAGCTGCATCCTCTAGGCCCATTAAACTACGAAAATGATCCAATTGATCTGCGACAGACAGGGTGGCAGAAGTAAAGACCCAGCTACCGCCTTGAGCTTGCCACTGTTCTTTAAATATCGTATTTATTTCTATCGGAGTTTGATGGATTACAAAGGACTTAGGATAAAGTTCAAACCAATGTACCGTGCTGCCGTCCTGTTGTTTTCGTATTTGAGTAATTAATGAATTCAGTCGTTCCGCTCTTTGATAGCATGATTCAAGACCCTTGGTGTGTTCTGAGATAGGCTCTAAATTATCTGTTACCTCTTTAAGCAAATCGGCCAACTCGTCTAATTCAGCCTCAAGCTTGGTATTACCACGTAATTCATGCCAACTGCCGCGATTAAAATCATCATCAAAGGCTTCTCGAGTATCCTTGCCTTGTGATTCTAATTCAGTAGCCCATTCTTCAAGCTGTGACAGATCCTTTGATTCGGTTATGTATTCTTTGCGCAGATCAGCGGCCAGTTCTAACACCTGTCGACTCGAAAATGATTTACCAAAAAATAAACTCACGATATCAGGCAATCGATGGGCCTCATCGACCACAACATTTTCAACTTCAGGTAATAGCTCACCAAAACCATCTTCTTTAATCACTAAGTCAGCACATAATAAATGATGATTAATAACTAGAATATCTGCTTTCTGAGCCTTCGTACGCGCTTTTAGTACCCAACAATCATCATAGTTAGGGCAATCTACAGAAATACAGTTATCAGCCGTAGAGGTAACGTTAGAGCGAATATCACTGTCATCAGCTAACTGGTAAAGCTCAGCTAAATCACCTGACTTGGTGGCTGATGACCAGCGCCAGACCATTTGTAAATCATGGCTAGCCTGTTTCGAGCTTAGACGCCCTTCTTCTAAACTATGCTGCATTCGGTAAATACACAGATAATTACCACGGCCTTTTAACAGTGCGATTCTAGGACTAAGACCTAAAGCCTCACACACTATAGGTATATCTTTGTTGAATAATTGGTCCTGAAGATTCTTGGTGGCTGTTGAAACAATTGCTTTTGATTCGGCCAATAATAGTGGGATCAGATAGGCAAAGGTTTTACCAATTCCAGTACCTGCTTCGGCAACCAAACTGTTGCGTGATTTAATCGCATCCTCAATGGCACTCGCCAACTGTTGCTGAACAGGACGAGGATTGAAATTCTTGATGTACTCGGCAAATGGGCCGGTCTGACCAAGAATTGGGTACAATTCTGATTTGGATTTATTCAAGACTATTTTAGTCCTAAGCTTGTGCTTCAGCGCTGGCTTCTTTTTCCCAGACTAATTCAGAAATTTTTCGAAATTGTGCAACAGTCATAGCGCCGCGCTTATTGGCAGGCTTATCCTTTAACACTTCATCAATGCTATCCCGTGAAGCCGCTAGAATTAGTGTTGGAAAGTAATCGTCTTCCATAATCACCAATAAACATAAGTTCCAATCTGCATCTAGATTTAACTGACCAATGCGTTGTTGTTTGGTACGAACATTAGAAAATTGAACTCGACCTTTAATGTTATATTTAAGCAATTCAGGCTCAGAATCTGAGGTCTTAATAGCATCAATTCCTGCTTCGACTTCAACAGGTCTATTTAGGTCGAGTAAGCGAATAGCATCATAACAAGCCAAATCATGGGTGACAGGCAAAGTCTGCCCAGTACCTGCACGATATTTGGCAGCTAGAGAGCGGGTTTCCTCCATTAGTTTATCGAGTTGATAAACATCGGGGTTCTGTGTTTTGATTGCGTCATTCATCGTATGAATAGTAACGAAAATCATGCTGAAGTTGAAGTAAAATCAAGACCTTATTGAATTTCTTTAAAAAATTGTACAAAAACTGGAGCTTAAACTTCTAAGTCGATTAATAGGCCAGGGCCAGGTCGTTCTGGCGGTTGATTATGTTTTGGATTGTTGGCATCTTCTTTAGCTCGTCTTTGTATTAAATGACGGCGTTCAGCGCGTATTTGTTTTTTAGATTTACGGCGTTCTTTTCGTTTGCGTCGATCATCAATAGGATTATGAGCTTCGGTAGGATGAATAGCTTCTGAAGAAAATACTGGTTGGGCTCCTTTTTTCTTAGGCGTCTGGTTGGCCTCGGTTGGTGACCGATTGATATCAAAAGGAATATTATTAATAGTACTCATAGCTAGTCACAAATGTTCGTTTTTTGTTCAGTTAAACTATCTTATAATACTTATCGGCTGAATTTAAAGCTTCTTTAAGTTCTATTATTGTCAACCTGATCTGCATTGAGACGTTTATACAGTACAATAGTAGCGATTATTAGCGAGATGTTCCCTGTACCATGGAAATAACAACGGAAGAGCTAGAAATGCCAGAACAAGCCTATTCCTATACTGATATGGATAGCTTTTTGCAATCAGTGCAAAGTAAGGCTTATCGTATGGCTAAGCTTTCAACCTTAAATACCGAAGATGCGCTTGATATGGTACAGGACGCAATGTTTAAGCTGATAAAGAATTATTCAGATAAACCCGTTGCTGAGCTACGCCCTTTATTTTATACAATTCTTTCTAGCACCTTGAAAGACTGGCATAGACGAAGAGTGTTTAGAAATCAGTTTCATTATTTCTTCTCAGATAAGGAATATGATACAAATCCAATCGAATCACTGGCAGATGATTTTGCACAAAGCTCAGAGCAATGGCTATCTAACCAGCAAGATGTATCAAAATTATTGCTGGCTTTGTCAGAGTTATCTGAGCGGCAACGTCAGACGTTCTTATTAAGAGCTTGGCAAGGCTTTTCAGTAAAAGAAACCGCTAAGATAATGTCTTGCTCGGAAGGTTCTGTGAAAACACACTATTTTCGTGCTAATAAATTACTTAATGAAATGCTAAATAAACATACAGGGGATAGTCATGACGAATCCTAATCAACAAAATATAAATAACTTACTCGATGACAGTTGCGAACAATTGAGTCCTAGCATTCAACAAAAACTGAATAGTCGACGTAATCTAGCCAAACGTCCGCGTAAAACATCATGGTTTCCTAAAGTTGGTTTTGCACTGGCTCCATTGGCCTTGCTAGTAGCTGTTTGGGTGCAACAACCGGTTTCAAACCTTAGTGGTGACCAGGCTGCATTGTATGATGATATCGATTTATTACTAATTGAAGATCAGCTCGAATTTCTCGACGAGATGGATCTTTCCAGTTGGTTAGACGAAGAGCAAAATCAACAGGGGTAAGTATTAAATTTATTTAGTTAGAAGCTGATTGGCTTTATAATAGGCCAACCAATTACTCAATGAGTTTACTCATATGTCCCAAGACAGCTGTTTTCAAGCCAACCTAAAATCAGTTTCTAATGCTTTAGACGAATTACTTTCAAACCTCTCTATTCAGACCAATACCGAATATGTGGCCATTGAAGACGCTCTCAATCGCATCTTAGCGGAAGACATTATAACCAAAACGGCACTTCCTCAATGGCATATCTCAGCAATGGATGGTATCGCCGTTGACGCACAATCAGCGGATGAATATGACCAGTTAGAAATCATTGGCAAATCATTGGCTGGTGCACCCTACTCTGGATCAATTGAAGCCGGTCAGGCAGTAATAATTACTACCGGCGCCTGTTTACCGGATGGCGCCACTGCAGTAGTGATGAAAGAGCAATGTAGCTTTTCAGAAAACTCAGTGACTTTACCAAAAGCTATTAAAGTCTGGAATCATGTGCGTAAAACTGGAACAGAAATGGCCTCTGGCAGTCTGTTATTAGAGGCAGGAAACCGAGTTAACCAGCATGTCTTAGGCTTACTAGCCTCATTAGGTTATGGCCAAGTGAAAGTGTACGCTCATCTAAAGATTGGTATTTTTTCTACAGGTGATGAGTTAGTCCTCCCTAATGAAGAACTCGGTTATGGTGAAATCTATGACTCCAACCGATACGGCATTAAAGCATTTTGCCATAAGCTCGGCTATCTTGTGACTGATTACGGTCTGATAGAAGACAGCCCAGAAGTTATTGAGCAAGTGATGCTAAAAGCCGCATCAGAAATGGACGTACTAATCACATCAGGTGGTGTTTCCGTTGGAGAAGCCGATCATATTGTGCCAATACTGAAACGTATTGGAGACCTTGATCAGTGGAAACTGGCGATTAAACCAGGTAAACCTATAGCCATTGGTAAAGTTGCCGGTTGCCAGTTTTTTGGTTTACCTGGCAATCCAGTATCGGCAATGGTTACTTTCGATATCATCGTTACACCTGCATTACAGAAAATGTCTGGGGGCAAAGTCACTCAAGTAATGGAGATAGCAGCCGAATGTGTTACTGAGCTACGAAAAAAACCTGGTCGTAAGGAATATCAAAGAGGTTTTGCATACCAAGAAAATGGCACACTAAAGGTTAGAAGCACTGGATTTCAAGGATCGGCCTTACTGGTTTCCTTAGTCGAAGCCAACTGCTACATAGTTTTAGATGAAGAATGCTCTGGCGTTGTCAGTGGCGACAAGGTTAATATACAGTTATTAGATAGTCCTTTATAAGCGACATAATCAACAACAATAAAATAGAGAATAATAGTAATTTATGAGTAACAAAGAAAACGATGATGCCAATGAAATAGATTATCTCCCCTCAGAGATATATCTATTACCATTATCAGAACGACCGTTTTTTCCACCCCAGACTTTACCTATTTTAATGAGTGAAGAAGTTTGGCGTGAATCAATTGAAAAAATTACTAACTCAGACGATACCGTTGCCGGTCTTATCATGACCCAGTCTCCAGAACTTAATGAGGCCTCAGCTGCAGACTTTCATAAAATTGGTACTTTAGTAAGCATTCATCATCCAGTGGTCGCTTCGGGTAAAGTACAATTTATTGCTGAAGGTATACATCGGTTTCGTATTGTTGAATGGCTGTCAGACTCACCACCTTACAAGGTTAGAGTGGATTACCCACAAGAGCCGAATTATAAAAACAATGAAAAGCTTAAAGCCTATGCAATAGCCATAATTAATGAGCTAAGAGAATTAGTACCGCTCAATCCACTCTATATTGATGAGCTTAAATATTTTTTAAACCGTTTTGATCCAAACGATCCATCACCACTTGCTGATTTTGCGGCCAGTTTGACGACCGCTGATCGAGTTGCGTTACAAGATATACTCGAAACTGTAAATCTACAAACGCGTATGCGCAAAGTGATGAAACTGATTCAGAAAGAACAAGAAGTCGCAGAGCTACAGATTGAAATTCGTGCTCAGGTTGAGGACAAAATGTCCACGCAGCAGAGAAACTTCTTTTTACGCGAGCAATTAAAGGCAATTCAAAAAGAATTGGGCATAGCTAAGGACGATAAGACTGCGGATATTGAGCGCTTTCAAAAGCGCATTGCTAAACTGGTACTACCAGATCAAGTTCAAAAGCGCATTGATGAAGAAATTAACAAATTCAGTGTCCTAGAAACAGGTTCCCCTGAATATGCTGTATCACGCAATTATTTAGATACAATGTGCAATCTTCCTTGGGGAATCTATTCAAAAGATCGAATCAGTCTTCGAACAGCCAAGCGTGTTCTTGATGAAGATCATGCCGGATTAAAAGACGTTAAAGAACGTATTCTAGAGTTCTTGGCCGTTGGTTCATTGAAGGGTGAAATTTCAGGTTCAATTTTACTGTTTGTAGGCCCGCCAGGCGTTGGAAAAACATCCATTGGCCGTTCTATTGCCAGCGCACTTGGAAGAAAATTTTATCGATTCTCACTGGGTGGCATGCGTGATGATGCTGAAATCAAAGGTCATAGACGAACCTATATCGGAGCTATGCCGGGTAAGATTGTTCAAGCCCTACGAGAAACTGAAACAGCTAATCCTGTAATTATGTTAGATGAGATTGACAAGGTTGGAAATTCCTATCGAGGTGATCCGGCATCAGCGCTATTAGAGGTATTAGATCCTGAACAAAATGATAACTTTCTCGATCATTATCTAGATGTACGCTTAGATTTATCCAAGGTCTTATTTATCTGCACTGCTAATCAATTAGACTCAATACCTCGCGCCCTACTTGATAGAATGGAAATGATTCGACTATCAGGTTATTTGGCTCAGGAAAAAATGGAGATAGCGCAGAAGTTCTTATGGCCAAGACAACTTGAACGTAATGGTTTGAAGAAAAGCCAAGTCAGTCTATCCGATGTGGCTTTACGCAAGATCATTGAGAACTATGCGCGTGAATCAGGTGTGCGACAACTAGAAAAGCTACTCGGGCGCTTAGCACGCAAAGCAGTGGTCGAAATCACCTCAAAAAGAAAGCATAAAGTGAGTGTATCCGGCCGTAATTTAGTCGATCTATTAGGTCAATCGGTATTTGACAAAGAAAAGCCAATCCGAGATGTCGGTGTAGTTACCGGTTTAGCATGGACTTCTCTTGGCGGAACAACCCTAAGTATCGAGGCAGCAAAGATCCATAATCGTTCACTAGGATTAAAACTCACAGGTAACTTAGGCAAGGTCATGAAGGAGTCTGCAGAGATTGCTTTTAGTTATGTCTCAAGTAGCTTTAATGATCGATTCTGTGGCGATAAAAATTGCTCAGAGTTCTTTGATAAGGCGTTGATTCATTTGCATGTACCTGAAGGAGCTACTCCTAAGGATGGACCAAGCGCGGGCATCACTATAGCGGTAGCCCTACTATCGCTTGCAAGAAAGCAACGCATAAAACCATCCTTTGCTATGACTGGCGAACTCACTTTGACAGGTCATGTACTGGCCGTTGGCGGTATACGAGAAAAAATAATCGCAGCCAGACGCGCTAAATTTACGAATCTAATTATGCCTGAGGCAGTACGAAGTACTTATGACGAACTACCAAAATATTTAAAAGAAGGTCTGAGCGTGAATTTTGTTAGTCATTTTAGACAGGTGTATGAAATTTTATTTCAGTAATAGCTTAGTTCTTTTATAACCGATATAAGTTCGGCTTGTAATCATTTAAGGATAATTCGTGTGAAAAAGAATACATCGTTTCCTATAAGTATATTAAAAAACATTATATTTGAAAGAGCAGTTATATCGTGGCTAGCAATGGCAATTTCAATTGCTAGTTATTATTTCACTGTATTGGAAGATGCTAAAATTACAATTAATCCAGGACAATCATTTCAAGTTTGGCATAATAACCAACAACAGCTTCAAATTGACTACCCACTCAATCTTTCAAATACTGGCGCAAAGACTGGAGCGATAGTTAGTCTTGCTTTAATCATCGAGTCCTCCGAACTAGAGCAAGCAATTTTATGTAAATGGTCTGGAACTAAGATATACAGTAGAGGATGGCGGTTTCAGAGTAAAGAACGCCCCATATCAATATTACCAAAATCAACTGCAGACGAGATGATCAGTTATAATTGCGGTATTGATTCATTTCAATGGGTACCAAATTCAGGACAATATATTTTTAACTTTCTTGCCTGGTCACCTGGAAGCAAGAGCCATTCAGCCATCACATCAATACCAATTACCATTGATCAATCCTCCCAAAAAAATATAGCAGTAGATTTATTAGCTATGCAATCGAATGGAACCTGGATAGAAGGCAATAATTTTTCAGGTCAATCACGGAAGTTGAGTGAACAAGAGCTCAATCAATTATTAATTAAGCACTAATAGGAAAATTTTCTATCATTTAGATGTATTAAAATAAAAAAGGGAGCCCAGCTCCCTTTATAGACCATATTTTCTAGCATAAATTAAGACAATGCTTGGAAAATTCTTATCTTGATCTCTTCTACTGAACCATTGCCAAGTACACTGATATAATCTGGAGCTTTATCATCACCCGTTTTAGCCCAATCTGAATAATATTTAATTAACGGACTGGTTTGATCATGATATACCTTCAGACGCTTACTGACAGTTTCTTCAGAATCATCGGGTCTTTGAACCAAGTCTTCACCAGTTTCATCATCCTTGCCTTCAACCTTAGGTGGATTATAAACAGTATGATAAACACGACCTGAACCAGAATGCACTCTTCGGCCGCCAAGACGTTGAATAATTTCTTCATCGGGCACATCAATTTCTATAACGAAATCAACATCAATGTTGTTATCACGCATTGCTTCTGCCTGCGGGATTGTGCGAGGAAAGCCATCTAACAAGTAGCCATACTCACAATCTGGCTCGACAACGCGTTCTTTAACCAAACCAATGATAATTTCATCAGAGACGAGCTCTCCAGCATCCATTACAACCTTGGCTTGCTTACCCAGTTCAGTTCCAGCCTTAACAGCTGCTCTTAACATATCACCCGTAGAAATCTGAGGAATATTGTATTTATCTTTTATGAATTGTGCCTGAGTACCTTTGCCAGCACCTGGTGCACCTAATAAAATAATGCGCATAAACGCAACTCCTGAAAGTTGAATTATTAATTCTTAATTTACGTTGGCTAGATTAAACCTAGAGGGACTGGATAACAAGGAAAATAAGCCCTCAGCGTAAAAAAATCTGAGGGCCTTAGTGACTAATTGCTAAGGTTCAACAATAGTTTGTTCAATTGTCGAGCAAAACTTGATGGATCATCTAATTGACCACGCTCAGCAAGCAAGGCTTGGCCAAATAATACCGATACCCAGTCCTTGAAGCGATCTTCATCCTGTTCATCCTGTAACTTAACAATTAAGTCATGTTCAGGGTTCAATTCAAGAATCGGCTTTGCTTCAGGAACGGCCTGTCCAGCAGCCTGCATCATTCTGGCAAGCTGTGAACCCATCTCATCCTGTCCACCGACTATACAGGCAGGAGACTCCGTCAGGCGGTCAGTAATACGAACGTCTTCAACCGCTTCTTCCAGTGCATCTTTTACACGTTTAGTGAATGGCTCCATATCTTTGCTGGCCTGTTCACGTGCTTGCTTATCTTCTTCAGTATCAAGCTCACCTAGCTCAAGCTCACCACGTGTTACTGACTGTAAAGATTTGCCATCAAACTCTGTCAGATGCATCACTAACCACTCATCAATTCGGTCACTGAGTAATAGTACTTCAATACCTTTCTTACGGAATACTTCTAAATGCGGGCTATTTTTAGCCGTTTCGAAGTTTTCTGCTGAGACAAAGTAAATTTTCTCTTGGCCTTCTTTCATTCGAGAAATGTAATCATTCAATGAAACTGTTTGATCCGTTGAATCATTATCAGTACTGCTAAAGCGCAATAACTTGGCGATTGGTTCTTTGTTCGACGCATCTTCAGCTGAACCTTCTTTCAGTACCTGACCAAATTCATTCCAAAATGTTTGATATTCATCGGGTTTATTATCAGCCAATTTCTGAAGCATACCCAGCACTCGTTTAGTACAGGCATTGCGAAGTGACTCTGTAACTTTACTGTCTTGAAGAATCTCACGAGATACATTCAACGGTAGATCATTTGAATCAATTAAACCTCTGACGAAGCGAAGGTAGATAGGTAGGAACTGTTCTGCTTCATCCATAATGAAAACACGTTGAACGTATAATTTAACACCGCGTGGCTTCTCACGATTCCACATATCGAATGGTGCTTTTGATGGAATGTATAGCAGGCTTGTATACTCAAGCTTACCTTCAACTCGGTTATGGCTCCAGGACATCGCATCGCCAAAGTCATGAGAAACATGCTTGTAAAATTCCTGATATTCTTCATCAGTAATTTCATTCTTGGCGCGTGTCCATAATGCTGTTGCTTTGTTAACCGATTCAAACTCTGGCGTCTCAGGCTGCTCTACTTCTTTAACTTTGCCTTCTTCGTCATATTCTGGAGTAATTTGTTTTTCCATCTCAACAGGAAGACTAATGTGATCAGAATATTTGCTGATAATGGTCTTTAAACGGAAGTACTCTAAGAATTCACTTTCTTCTTCTTTGAGATGTAAGATGATGTCCGTACCACGACTGTCTTTAGTCGTATCCAGAAGATTGTACTCACCCTCTCCTTCAGATTCCCACTGAACTGCTTCATCAGCCTCAGTACCTGCTGCTCTACTGATTACAGTTACCTTATCGGCAACAATGAATGCAGAGTAAAAGCCAACACCAAATTGACCAATTAAGGACGAATCTTTTTGTTGATCGCCACTGAGGTTTTTAACAAAATCAGCGGTGCCAGAACGGGCTATGGTTCCTAGGTTGCTCGCAATCTCGTCACGGTTCATACCAATGCCGTTATCAGAGATAGTGATGGTTCCTGCCTCTGCATCACAGCTAACTCGGATTTTTAAAAGATTGTCGCCATCATAAAGGCTGTCATCATCCAGCGCTTTAAAGCGTAATTTGTCGGCAGCATCCGCTGCGTTTGAAATCAATTCTCGAAGGAATATTTCCTTGTTCGAGTATAGAGAATGTACCATCAAATGAAGTAACTGTTTTACTTCTGTTTGAAAAACATGGGTTTCTGTGCCCCTTGTTTCGCTCATGTTTCAGCTCCTAAAGCAATTGTTCAAAAATATCCCCAATATCATGGGGCTATCTAAATAAGTTTCAATACCTAAATGATATGAGTTGAGTTAAAAAATCTTAAGAATGGAATTTGGTGCGGCCTGAGAACGAATGGGCTAAAGTGCTGCCATCAACATATTCTAGCTCTCCACCCAAGGGTACTCCGTGAGCAATACGAGTTACCTCTACAGCGCTGTTCTTGCAGAGATCAAAAATATAGTGCGCCGTTGCCTCGCCTTCTACTGTTGGATTGGTTGCTAGGATTAACTCATCAAAATCATTGTTTTCGATACGACCGCGCAGTTCTTCCAGTCCAAGTTGCTCAGGACCGATACCATCCAAGGGTGACAAATGCCCCATTAAGACGAAGTACAGTCCCCGGTATGAGCCTGTTGATTCAATGGCTAAAACATCGGCGGGACTTTCAACGATACAAACCTGACGTTGTAATCTTGATGCTGTTTGACAAACATCACATAACTCATGCTCTGTAAAGTTACGGCATGAGGAGCAATGTTTCACATCACTCATGGCGCGATTCAAAACATCAGCCAGTTTCAAGCCTGCATCACGTTTACGTTCCAATAATTGATAGGCCATTCTTTGAGATGTACGAGGTCCAACACCTGATAGACATCTCAAAGCTTCCATTAGTTCTTCAATTACATTGTTTGGTTGATGTTGCATATCGAATTCTTAGAATGGTAATTTGAAACCAGGAGGAAGGTTCAAGCCAGAAGTCATTCCAGCCATATTATCCTGATTATTCTTTTCTATCTTTCGTACCGCATCGTTAACAGCTGCTGCGAGCAGATCTTCAAGCATTTCTTTATCTTCAGTCATCAGTGCATTATCAATATCTACTTTTTTTACATCATGACGACCAGTCATAGTGACTTTTACTAGCCCAGCACCCGATTCTCCGGTAATTTCTAATCGGGCCATCTCTTCTTGCGCCTCTTGCATCTTAGCTTGCATTTCTTGCGCTTGCTTCATTAGGTTTCCTAATCCGCCTTTCATTTCTACCTCATCAAAATAACTGTTAATTTAAGTTAACGGAACGACTTCGGATAACTCCAAAGTTGCACCAAATTTATTCTGTAATGCCTGAACATGCATATCTGCTTGCAAAGCGTCACATGCTGCTTGATAACGCTCTTGCTCTAACCTCAGGCGTCTCTGCCTTGGTGTTTCAGAATCTGGCATCTGTTGCTCAATCTGTAATGAAAACTCTTCATCTATGTGCTTGTGTAATACCGCCGATAACGTATTGGTCAGTTCCGGTGATAGTGTATTCCAAATATTAGCCTCTGTGTTCAATACTAACCTAGCATTGTCCGTAGATACAATCTGGCTTGCGAGCGCTATTTGTTGCGCTAACCCTTTAATCTCTAGTAATTCAACAACCTGATACCAATTGTTTGAGTTGATCTCTGACAATTTGGGCACCTTGTCAGTTAAATCATCAGCAGCAGAAAGTTTTTGAATATTGGGCTTTATTACCGGCTCGATACTTTGTACTGGCTCGGCTTCTGTAGTAACTACAGGCTCTTCATCTGTTGATGACTTCGTTTGCTTATTTACTTGTGCTACTGCTGGTAATTGTTCAACGAGTGATGATTCAATCGGCCCTTCTTGTGCTTGTTCAACCTTTTGTAATGGTTCAACTTCAGGCTTTAGAGCGGCAGTAGGTGCTGGCCTTTCAATTTTTGCCTCATTCGCACTTTGTTCTGCTGTTGCTTGATCGCTGCCTGCAGGATTTCGCTCACGTAAAATAGAATTGATGTCCCAACTGCTATTACTAGCCGTAGACTTTGAAACTGTTTGTTGTCTTAGAGGCTGTTGAGTTAACTCTTCTGCAGCTGCTGGTACCATTGCTTCTATAGTTGTATGCTCTACAGGAATCACATCAGACAACTCGTGCGTATCTTCGTTAGAATCAATAAAATCTTGGTAGCTATGCTGCTCCGCATAGGAGTCAAGTTCAGCCGTGTTGGACGACTGTTCAGGTGCTTGCGCTACTGGCGACTCAGGAGCAGTGCCAGACTCTGTGACAGCTAAGGCATCAGTTTGCTTGGTTTCTACTGCGGGAGTAGTGCTCGCCTCTTTAAGCGAGCTTGGTAACTTTTTTGCCTGGGCAGGCCCTCCTTGGACCTGTTGTACAACCTGTGGTCTGAAGCTCATCATTCTCAATAAACACATCTCAAAACCACTTCTTGCATCAGGAGCAAGGGATAAATCTTTTTTAGCAAGCAAGGCTATTTGATAACACAATTGCACATCTTCGGCTGGCATTTTATCAGCCAGTGCTTTTATTCTTTCCGCATAAATTTCATCCAGTGCCACTTTGGGTATCTGCTGAACGAGTGCGATACGATGTAAAAGCTCTATTAATTCATCTAAGACATCAAAATAATTAGGCGCGTACTGACTCAAATCTTCAACAATGGCCAGCATTTCCTCTCCATTGCCATCATTAAGGTGACTCAATAACTGATACACCTGGTCTCTATCGATACTGCCAAGCATTTCACGTACTTCAGCATCCTTTATAGCACCATTGCCATAGGCAATCGCTTGATCGAGCAGACTCAGAGCATCACGCATGGAGCCTTTCGCAGACCAAGCAATAGAAGCGACACCAGAGGATTCAAATTCAATCTTTTCTTGTTCTAAAATATAACCAAGGTGATCTTTTATCTCAGTACTGGTCATATTCTTTAAGTGAAATTGCAAACATCGCGATAAAACAGTTGGGGGCAGCATTTGAGGATCAGTGGTTGCCAGCAAAAATATTACATGAGGCGGTGGTTCTTCTAGCGTTTTTAGCAAGGCATTGAAACTATGCTTTGACAGCATGTGTACTTCATCAATAAGGTAAATCTTATAGCGACCACGGGTTGGTCGGTACTGCACATTTTCAAGCAACTCTCGTGTATCTTCAACTTTAGTTTTTGATGCCGCATCCACTTCAATCAGATCAACAAACCGACCTTCAGAAATTTCTACACAGGCACTACAGGTACCGCAAGGCTTGTTACTTACACCCTGCTCACAATTAAGGCAACGCGCTAGAATTCGTGCAATTGAGGTTTTTCCAACACCACGAGTACCAGTAAATAAATAGGCATGATGTAAACGCTCTTGTTCTAAAGAACTACTAAGGGTCTTTAAAATTTGCTTCTGGCCAACCATCTGTTCAAAATTAGTGGGTCGCCATTTACGCGCCAAAACCTGATAACTCATCTTATTCCTTTTACATTACAAGAGCTTAAGTGACATACTTAAAGTTTTATGGTAACTTTTTGGTATAGTCCGCCAAAGAAAGTAGTTTTATTTATTGATTTGATTCTATCTGTTTCTGGAAGCCATTTTTGAACATCATCGCGCCACATGCTTAATGCAAAAGGTTCTAACCAATTCAATACCAGATACATAAGATATCGCTGAGGAGAATATGCAACTGGCTTATGGTAGTCAACAATGGTTAGCGTGCCACCAGGCTTACACTTATCTATGGCCTGTTTGAGTATCTTAGTTTTAAGCTCATCTGGTACTTCATGCAATAAGAAGAATGAAACCACGTGCTCATAATACTCATCAACCAGATCAAGTTTGCTCGCATCTTGATGATAAAGGTTAACATTATCTAAATGTGTAATCTTCTTACTCAGATTTTGTAACTGAATAGCTGCAACATCAACGACATCCAGTAAATATTCATTATTAAGTGCTTCAGCAATTCGTACTGAAATATTTCCATACACAGCGGCCAGTTGCAGTACATTGCCTTTAGATTGGCTGATATCAGCCACTACTGAATCCCTAAGGCGCTTGTAGTTACCAAATAAAATCGCATTCACAATAAATGGCTTATCAAAGAATACAACACCCTTGGGGTGTAGGTATGCCCACCAGTAGGTCTCATCCAAATACTTTGGCACATCAACTTGGGTATTTACTTCAAATACATTTGAACTGATTGTTCTGTCATCGGCTGAAGCTTCGAGATCAAGCGGTTGCTGCTCAACTTGGTTGTCCATTAAATTCCTCTACTTTGTCCAATTTTGATTTGTGAATAATACTGATATACCAAAGAGTAACGATAAGCATCAAAATGATGACTGGTATTGTAATGGATACAAGTACTGCCCAACCCTGATTATACAGTATTATTCCTGCAGATAGGGAGGCAATTCCTTGAATTCCGAAAATACTAAAGTCATTAACCGCCTGAACTTTAAATCGCTCATGAGCTTGGTAAACATTCGGTAATAATAGTGTCCCACAAAGGTATAATAGGTTCCATCCCACACCGAGTAAAACCATACTCCACCAGTAGTGCATAACAGAGTGTCCCATAAGAGAAACAATCACTACCAAGGCATACAATGCGGTGCCTAATAACATTAGTTTCCTTATTCCTAATAGTGAAACAAGATAGGCTGAAAACAGCGATGGTACATACATAGCCAGAACATGACTTTGAACGACCCATTTAATTGAAGCCATGTCGTAGGCATGGTCAGAATGCATACTTAACGGCGAGGCCGTCATTAGATAGCTCATAACACTATAGGCAACCACGCCGGAACAAAGCGCAACAATGAATACAGGATTTTTGAAAAAGCTAACAATGCTTCGTGCTTTCTGCTCATAGTGAGATTCTTTAATATCCATCGGATCCAGCCTTGAAAGAATTACTATGGCTAGTAACATAAAACCTGCCAAGACGATAAATGAGCCAACGAATCCATGGGGAGATTCAACCCAATCTTTTGCCACCACAGCGATCTCAGGACCAAGCATGGCAGAAAATAAGCCACTGGCCATGAGTGTAGAAATTGCTTTAGGTGCCTGGTTTGGATTACTGACACTCTCCAGCGCAGCAAACCGTAATTGAGCAATGAAAGCGGAACAAAGACCCATCATGAAAGTGCCAGCCAAAAGCAGATGAAAATCTGAATACAGGGCCGCAATTGCTGATAACACAGCACCAAAGAAACCAAATAAAAGACCAAGCATACTGCCCTTTTTTCGCCCAAAGTGACTTAGACACCAGGTCGCAGGTATTACTGCAACTGCAGTACCTATAATCATCAATGTCAGAGGCAACGTTGCAAGCTCAGGATCAGGAGCAATTGCAACAGCTAAAATACTCGCCGCAATAACTACTGCTGGTGTGGCACTCATGGCAAAAGGCTGGGCAAGAAATAGACGCCAGATATTATTAGGCAAACCAGAATATTGGCGACCAATCAGGACAAAAGCGATCAAACAAAGGATCGTTAGTATTAGTGTTACAGGCACTGCTAGCCTTGGAAAGTTATAGATTTCAGATGATCAGATCATTACATGCAAAACTGAGCAATACAAGCTGAGTTGTATATAAAAAAACATAAAATAGTAAGAAAGTTGGTGGCAGCCTTCCCAGCCACATCCCGGCACATGAATCAGTCGCTACCGTTGCTCCCTTCCGGGCCTGGCGGAGTTTACAACCTATCATTGCGAGAGGACCAAAAAGGCCACCATAGAGTAAGCTCTGCATTACAGAGGCGAAGGATTATGTCTTATTCAAAATCAGGATGCAAGGGTTAATGTGTGCATAATTAATTTCAATCTCTCAACAGGCATAAATGCTATTGCTCCTGCGAAACTAACCATCATTCTTACACAGTTAATTATCAATTTTGAACGACCAACTTACACCAAGTAAACTTGTTCATTTCTGTGCATTAAGGCTATTTATTGGTTGTAGATGACAGATTGGGTGCAAACTAGCCTATCCGTTCCACAGGCCGCCGTGAACCCATGACGAGTTCACGGCGGCTCCGAAAATTAGACCGCACTTAACGTGAACCAACTATCACAGAGCGATCGATTTTTAGTTAGATCAAATCCGCCATCTTAGGTTGTGCTGAGAGGTGGCGTTTGTAGATGTCCAAGGTGGCCTCTTCTACTAAGCTATCGATTGCTTCAGCTGACATAAATTTGCTGGCAAAACCTGGTCTAACTGGCTCAATATGTGTCTTGGTTGAATGGACAAAGGCTGCGATGATGTCTTTAACGTTTTCATTACCCATAGAGATACGCATTGTTGTTGGATAAATTCTGGCCTGTTCCATTTCTGTTTTAGACAGTTCGCTATGTGATGTTAAGGCTGGGCATAAAACCATGGTGTTGCTTTGGCCGATGCTGACCATTAGGCTTAGGCCGGGTTCTAGGCTATCGAAGAAACTTGCGAAAGTGTCTCGTTCAAGGTTTGCGCCTTCCATATCTACAGTAAATAATGACGAAGGCATGCCAAGATTAAGGCATTGTCCTCTGAGTTCATAATTTTCGTTATTTTCTAAGGCATGAGAATTCACTCTGAAGTCTTCATGACTGTTTAGAAACTCGGCAAAAACAATGGTGTTAATTGTTTTGTTGAGCATTCGTGGTTCAAGTGTTTTCATGCCCACCAATACGTCGTAGGCTTTGTCTGAATCTAGGAATGCGCCTTTCACGTAGTACACATCCCAGAACATTGATTGGCTCCAATCTAGTCCATTCGCTTGTTCTCCTTTCGGGATGAACATGCGATAGCCCTCGCCTATTATGGTTCCTGAAGTTACTGAGCCACTGCCTGAGATATCCTTGGTAAAACTATGCATTACATAGTCTGGTCGCTCGGCTTTGTCTTCTCTTTGTAGCGGCTTATTTAGTACGGGGGTTGCCAAGGTTGAATCTAGCATGACTAGATGATCGCCAGCCTCATGTGAAGCCTTGCATATACCTGGCATATCTAAAACGTAGCCATGTGGGTTACAAGGGGATTCTACGTAGACATGGAGTTTATTAGAGTTTAGATGTTGGCCGTGCTTTTGTTTGACTTCATCTAGACGTAGTTTGAATTCGTCTGCAGTATATCCATCGAACCATTCGAGAATGATGCCCATTTTTTCTTTCTTAGCATAAAAATCTACCAGTAACTGATGTACACCACCGTAGACATTACGAGATACAAGTAGTACATCACCATAATTGAGTACGTTAGATAATAAGGCATCAATGGCTGCCATTCCTGAGTTAAAGTTCCATGCCATATAATCGGATGTGTAAGGACCGGCCTCTAAGTCAACGATGGAGTTAGCCAGAGAAACTGAGGTTGGGTTCAACAAACGAGAATATATCTGATGGGTCATTTCCTTGCCATGGAAGGCATCGTCGACCCATTCAGTACAGGCAAATATGTAGGTAGCTGTACGTGCAATGACCGGGGTAGCGGAAAATATAGCTGTAATATTATCGAATAATGGATAACTGCCTTTGGCCATCTGTGTCGTGGCGTTGGTGGTTAAGCTTTGAGAGACTTTTCGGAACGGATTTTGTAAACCATCGAGGATCTTAGCTAACTGAAAAGATAGGAAACGCTTGGCATTAAAGTATGCGATGCGATCGCCCTTATCTAAATCACTGATGGTTTGGTTGGTTATTTCCCATAACCGCGACATATCTGATTGGGCATGGTAAAGGTGGCTTGCCGTATTCAATAATGCCTGGCCATAATCAGAATCTTTATCAATACCAAAATAATTGAGTTGTTCTTCTGCTAAAGATTGGATGCTTTCAGCCTGGGTAGTGTTTCTTTTAGGCGAAAGTATTTTTGCTGCGTTGATACCCTGCGGAATCATAATAAGTCTCCTGAGCGGCTCATGCTCCTCTATTCGAGATGCAAAGCTGTATCGCTTTTAATTTCTCTTAATACAACACTGGTATGTACTCTAGCCATACCAGGTAATGGTAATAATGACTTGGTAATAAACTGCTCCATTTCGCTGTTGTTTCGGATCACAACTTTAAGTAAGTAATCCGACTCACCAGTGAGGTGGTAGCACTCTAAGACCTGTGGCATATCTTGAATGGCATCAAAAAACAGTTGTTGTTTATCTGTCTGATGCAATTCCAAGCTTACTGAAATAAAACACATGCAATCATGGCCAGTTTTATTTCTATCAAGTGTTGCGACAAAATTCTTAATGTAACCCTGCTCTTCTAGGCGTTTTACTCGAGCATGAGTAGCTGGCGGTGAAAGAAACACGCGTTTCGCAAGTTCTACATTGCTGATGCGCGCATTCTGTTGTAACTCATTTAGAATTTCACGATCACTTCTATCTAATATTGCATCCATAATTTTACCACTTCTCACATACTACTTATATTAATTAACAGTATAGTCAAATATTCCGAACATTATAAAGTATTTACGCCTATCAACTTAATATATTCTGCTGGCGCCATTTAGCCATATACCCCTCGGAATATTTATAAGGTAATTCATTAGTAAACTGAAATAATTATCTAAAATGACCAGTACGGAGAAGTAACTTGATATTATTTATGCTATTCCTCAGAAAGTAATAATGGGAAAGACATATAATTTAGTATGTGCATAGCCCGACTATACTAATTACTGAGGATGAAAATTTGTTTTAGCTTATTACATGACACAGATAGCTACAGCTATTTATGAATTAAATAATGCCCGCCCCGTGCTGTCATTTTATTAGCAAGTTAATTGCTAAAAATAATAAACATCATAATAATAACGAGCTAAATACTGCTAATAACATAGAAATTGCCATCAGTACTCGTATCAATTGGCCATACTTAGGGTGATGCCAAATAATTTTAATTAACTGACCAAAATATAACCAACAAATATCAAGTACAGCGACAACAACAAAAACAATGATAGCGGTTAGTGTCCAACTATTTTGTGTGTTTTCTGTGGGCAATAGAAATTGACTAAATATTGCAATAAAAGCGGCATAAGCTTTAGGATTTACACAATTTAATATGAGACCCTCAAAGAACCTAGGGACATCTTCGGTACCTGAACTAGTCGTTAACAGTGGTTTGAAAACAATTTTATAAGCGATGTATAAGATATAAATACTACCGAAAATTTGCAAAGAAACTTTAACACTCGAATTTTGCTCTAGTAATAAAGCCAGCCCAGCCACCGTTGCTGTAATTACCAATCCAATACCAACTAAAATGCCTGATAGAAATGGCATGCTTTTACGAAAGCCAAAGTGTGCACCAGATGCAGCTAAAGCGATTAATGCAGGTCCTGGGGAGCCTAGCATTAGGACGGTAACAAGTATTAAGTTTAAAATTGATTCTTGCATGGGCTTTTAGTATTTATCTTTTGGAAGTAAGTAGTAAAGCCCCAGATAGGGCTTTTGATAATGGCGGTGAGGGAGGGATTCGAACCCTCGATACGTCGCCGTATACACGCTTTCCAGGCGTGCTCCTTCAGCCACTCGGACACCTCACCTAAATCTTTTCAGTCGAACACCTACAGCCAGTCAGACGGCATATGTCATTTAAGTCTTAATGCAGTCTATCTTTGTAAGCCGCGTAGAATATACAAAGATTTATTTTAGTGCAATGACTTTAAACTTAATTTGCAATTTGAGTCATTAAATTAGACTAGCTTATCTCGTCTCTATTCCTACCAGTTGAGTTCTAAAAATTTATTTGTCTTAGGCAAGATAAATCGATACAGCCAGGCCTGTATCAAAATGAATTGTTTGAACGTCTTACTTGTTAAAAAATACGAATCTTACTAATATAGACAGCATATACGCATTTAATGAGTTATTTATATGGATATCAATATTTTACTTCGCCTTATGGCTGAAAAAAACGCATCAGATTTATTTTTCAGTACCGGTGCTCCGCCTTACATGAAGATTGAAGGTATATCTACGCCAATGGGACAGTCTCCACTACCGCCCGGAGCGATTAAAGATATTGCCTACGACATGATGGATGATGACCAAATAAAAGAATTTGAAGAAGAATGGGAGTCAAACTTTGCACATACAGTTAAAAACATCGGTCGATTTCGTGCCAATGTTTTTAGACAACGTGGTGAAGTCGGTATGGTTTTACGTCATATCAAATACACTATTCCCAGTATGGAAGAATTGCATTTACCCGCAGTGATATCTAAGTTAGTAATGGAGCCGAGTGGCCTAATTCTTATTTGCGGCCCTACTGGTTCTGGTAAATCCACAACCATGGCAGCCATGGTTGACTATAGAAACTCAAGACAGGGTGGTCATATCCTAACCATTGAGGATCCAATTGAATATCTTCATCGTCATAAGATGTCAATTTTGGATCAACGCGAAATTGGGGTAGATACTAAAAACTTTCATAATGCACTTAAGAATGCCATGCGAGAAGCACCAGATGTCATCATGATTGGTGAGATACGTGATCGCGAGGCGATGGAGTATGCCCTATCCTTCTCACAGACCGGTCATTTGGTAATTGCTACGATACACGGTAACAATGTTAAACAAGCCATTGATCGTGCGAAGAATATGTTCCCAGCTGATAATCGCGATCAGATTATGATTGAACTTGCTACCATTCTAAAAGGTGTTGTATCTCAAAGACTACTAAGAAACCAAAAAGGTATCCGAGTCCCAGCATTAGAAGTGATGATTGGTTCACCTGAAACTGCTGAAGTAATCAGTCGAAATAAGATGGATGACTTAAGAGCAGTGATTGAGAAAAGTGAAAGTGATGGTATGCAAACCTTCGATCAAGCACTCTACAATCTATGGCGCGCTAAAGAGATCACCCGTGAGGATGCTCTGCACTTTGCCGAATCACGAACTGACTTGAGTCTAAAAATGCGCCTTGGTAATCAAGGGGGTAACCCGGCTGATGTTACAGCTACCAATAAGACTAGGAAAAAAGAACCGCCGCAACGTTTTAACACTTCTCTTTAAATAATAAAAAACCCCAGCACTGCTTCCAGTCTGGGGTTTTATTTTCTGTATTATATAGAGTTACTTCAACTCATCAAAATAACGACCTTCTCTAGGTATCCAGTAATTATCACTGTTCAACGATATTATTACCCGTGTCGCTTTACCCCGAATTCTTTCTCTATCAATAAAACCGATAAAACGAGAATCTTTTGAGCCATCTCTATTATCACCTAACACCAAATATTGTCCTTCAGGTACGATCTGAGCGTCAAAATTACTTGCCGCACTACGAAAATATCGGCTAATCATCATGCTGTGCGCAGAATCACCAAGGATCTCATTAAATACTACGTGGGCCTCTTGATCATCATCTGTAAGTATTTTAGCAATCTGATTATCATCCAGCCTATATTTAAGCACTTTACCATTGATGATAAGGCGGTTATTTTTCATCGCCACTTTATCACCCGGAATGCCTACCACACGTTTAACATACAACTCTTCCGTTTCCGGCGAAGGAAAAATTACAATATCACCCGTTTGAGGATGATCCCATGTTGATAAACGCCAATGCATGAAAGGAAACCTAAGATCATAGGCCAACTTATCAACTAAGATTCTATCACCTTCCATGATAGTGGGTTTCATAGAACCCGTAGGAACATGACTCCAATCAGCCACTGTAGAACGAAATGAAAATAGGATTAACACAAACAGTAAAAACGTTCGCCACTCTATCCACCAAGTCTTTAAAGTTTCTTTATTAATATTCATCATCGATTAACTACCAATTACTCCGGCTTAACAAATAACAAAGTCATACGATCACTTTCACCAATAGCCTCATATTTAGCACGATCCTTATCGCCTAGTTTATATGATGGTGGCAAAGTCCAAACGCCTTTTTCGTGATCCGCTGTATCTTTAGCGTTGGCATTAATTTCTGAGCTAGCTTCTAACTTAAAGCCTACTGATTCAGCAATACTTATTGCATAAGATTGCTTTACATAGCCACCTTTACCATTTTTGGCACGATCTTCAGGTAATCTATGATCCAGCACACCTAATTTACCACCAGGCTTAAGTGCTTTGTAGAAGGCAGCAAATATTTTCTTCATCTCTTCATCACCATTACGCATCCAATTATGTAGGTTACGGAATGTCACGACCCGGTCAAAACGACCATCTTCACCTAACTGATAAACGCCAGGAACATGAAAAGTAGCTACTTCTACCTGATCGTATAACTCTGGGTTAGCAGCCATTTTCTTATTAAATTTGTTGATACTTCTTTTATAATAATTACTCGGATTATTGGCATCATATTGTCCAACAGCTAACAAACCACTATCGCGCATATAGGGGGCTAGAATTTCAGTATACCAACCACCACCGGGAGTGATTTCTAAGACCTTTTGATCAGAACTAACTTGAAAGAACTCTAGGGTGGCTTTGGGGTGTCGTGAACCATCACGAGTACTGCTTTTGGTTCTATGCTCACCTGCAAGTACTTTATCGAGTTTAGACGCTTCTAGTTCTGCTACTGGCAGAATAAAAAATGCTATAAGCACGAGTAATTTCTTCAACATAATCCAACTTTCTCCATTAGTTATATACTTTGTATTTGATTACTGTTTGTTATTAAAGTTCAACATTCTCTGTAAGGGTATCATAGCTTTTTTAATTGTTTCAGCATCGACATTGATTTCATTATCATCCTGGTCAAATACTTCAGCCAGCAAACTCAACGAATTCATCCGCATCCAAGGGCAATAGGCACAGGAACGGCAAGTCGCACCCTTGCCACCGGTTGGCGCCGCTATGAATTCTTTATCGGGGCACCTTTGTTGCATTTTATAAACAATACCCATATCAGTGGCGACAATAAATTCTTGTTGAGGTAAATCGACAGCCGCTTGAATAAGTTGTGATGTAGAGCCCACAGCATCGGCCAGAGCGATCACTGAACTGGGCGACTCAGGATGCACCAATATCCCAGCATTGGGATGTTGCACTTTAAGTTGTTTCAATGCGCTGGCTTTAAATTCATCATGAACGACACATTCACCCTGCCATAGCAGCATATCTGCCTTTGTTTCAGACTGTATGTAATTACCCAAATGCCTATCTGGCGCCCATATGAGCTTTTCATCTTGCGAGTCTAAATAATCGACTACATCTAAAGCAATGCTCGATGTAATCACCCAGTCTGCCCTAGCCTTCACTGCAGCCGATGTATTCGCATATACTACAACCGTTCTATCAGGATGCTGATCACAAAAAGCGCTAAACTCTTCAATTGGACAGGATAAATCTAGAGAGCACGTAGCCTCAAGTGTCGGCATCAATACTCGTTTAGTCGGGGTTAACATCTTTGCGGTTTCCCCCATAAACTTAACGCCAGCAACAATTAAGGTAGTTGCTGAATGCTGGGCACCAAATCGAGCCATCTCTAATGAATCTGCAACACAACCGCCTGTTTCTTCAGCCAGTCGTTGAATCATTGGATCGGTATAATAATGGGCAACAATTACAGCATTGTTATCAATTAGCTGCTGCTTGATTTGAGACTCCAGTTCAAGCTGTTGTGCTTCGGTCAATTGTTCTGGAGGCAATGTACGTGGATACTTCATGTAATAATCATTAGTCACTGTGGTTAAAGAAGAATGGATTCTAGCCGATATCACTATCAGTTGCAGTAATTATCAACCTTATTCAGAACCAACAGGAAACGTTACTTTCCTGTTCTGTATTGCCGGGTCCTAGGACCCGGCTTCTTTATATTTACAGGTTGTTAACGTATCTGTTCTACCAAATACGCACTCTATCTTCTGGTGCCAAATATAACTTATCACCAGGTTGCACATTAAATGCCTTGTACCATGCGTCATGATTTCGTGGAGCCAATGCACGGAATTGACCGGGTGAATGAATGCCACCACGTAACTGATTCATCATAGACTCTTCAGTACGTTTTTCACGCCAAACCTGTGCCCAAGAGAGGAAGAAACGCTGATCGCCTGTTAGGCCGTCAATGACAGGTGCTTCCTGACCATTTAAGCTTAGTTTATAGGCATGATATGCCATGGCTATACCGCCCACATCACCAATGTTCTCACCTAATGAGTTATGGCCATTAACAAAGCTGCCTTCAATAGGCTCATATGCACTGTACTGCTTAACCAGCATATCTGTTCTTTGTTCAAAGGCTGAACGATCCGCATCAGTCCACCAGTTCTTCTGTACCCCTTTAGCATCAGATTTTGAGCCTTGATCATCAAACCCGTGGCCCATTTCATGTCCAATTACTGCACCGATGGCACCGTAATTAACTGCTGCATCAGCATTCGGGTCAAAGAAAGGTGCCTGAAGAATGGCTGCAGGGAACACAATTTCATTGAATGAACTATTGTAATAAGCATTCACACGTTGTGGCGTCATTCCCCAACGTTCACGGTCAGGTGCTTCATGCTGCTTGGCCACTGAATCCTTGTGGAAAAACTCGCTTAAGCGCTGTCTGTTACCAATCAAATCATCTGCTTTAATTTCGACACCATCAACGGCTGGCCAAACATCTGGATAACCAATTTTAGGACGAAAAGCAGCGAGCTTCGCTTGAGCATTTACCTTAGTTTCTTCACCCATCCAAGCCAGCTCTTTAATGCGCTGACCCAGAGCGGTTCTTAAATTCTCAACCAGCTCTGACATCTGTGCTTTAGAACTTTCTGGGAAGTACTTTTTGACATAAACTTTACCGACAGAGAAGCCAAGGCTCTGAGTGCCAGACAAGGCACCAATGGCGCGCTTCCAGCGAGGCTCAGGTTCTTGTTGTCCACCTAGCGTTTTGCCATAGAACTCAAAGTTCTTCATATAAACTTCTTCTGAAAGATAAGCCGCATTATCAGAAAGCAAATGATAAGTCATGTAAGACTTTAAATGCGCTAACTCAGTATCATTAACCAATGCTATTGCAGCATTTACAGCATCAGGCATAGAAATATTTAAATCAGGCGCCTCATAACCAGTTGCGGCTAAATAAGCATCCCAATCAAAACCTGGGTAAGTAGAAGTTAAATCTTTACGATCAATTTGATTAAGCGTTAAATCTCGGTTACGACGCTTTTCACGTGGCCATAGATAGGTAGCAATCTTTGTTTCAAATGCCATGATATCTTTAGCCTGCTGTTGCGCATCTTCTGCTCCTACAAAGGCCAACATTTCAGAAATATTTTGCACATAAGCCGCACGGATCTTTTTGAAACGCTCGTTATCCTCTAAATAATAATCACGGTCAGGAAGTCCAAGACCACCAGAACCAATGGTTACTTGATTACGGTTAGGATCTTTTCGATCAGCCCAGATGTAATTACCAAATGGAGATGAAATTCCATTGCTCCAATCAGCACCCCATAAACTAGGTAGCTCATCTTTGCTTTTAAGCGCCGCAATCGCATCAAGTGTTTTTTGAATAGGAAATACACCCAGCTTGTTTAGTGTTTCAACATCCATGAATGCATGATAATAATCAGCAATCATTTGCTCCGCACTACCAGACTCTCCGCCTTTGGCAACTACTTCATCAATCACTGCCTTGACTTGATCACGACTCTTGTCACCTAATTCACTAAATGCGCCATAGCGTGTCTTATCAGCTGGCATTTCATAATTTTTATACCAGGTACCACTGGCGTACATAAAGAAATCGTCACCTGGTTTAACCGTCTCATCTCGACTGGTTAAGTCAACGCCAAAACTACCTAGCTCGGCCTTACCTTTAGGTGCTGGAGCCGCTTCGATTGCTTTAGCCTCTTCAGGCATTGCATCAGTCACTTTCGTTGGTTCAGCATCATTGCTGCAACCAGCAAGACTACCTAATGCAACTGCAACAGATAGTGTTAATAAATGTTTTTTCATTAGACTACTTCCCAATAATTAGTTTAAACCCAATTTTCCACAAGCAATGTACTGTTCAGGAACACTGTTGTCCAGAAACAACTGCTTCAGAGCGTATATCTATTGTAAATTTTTGTTAAAAAAAAAGCCCATTCAATACTGAACGGGCTTTATATCAATAGTTTGCTTGTTATGAATTAGGCAGCATCTTTTGCTACTTCATGCATATGAACATCCTGTTGAGGGTAAGGAATAGAGATGCCTTTAGCATCAAATATAGACTTGACCTGCTCAAGGATGGCACTACGCACACCCCAATAATCACCTGAATTAACCCAGGGACGAACATTGAAATTAACCGAACTATCGGCCAGTTCACCTAAGGCAACTCCAGCAGCTGGTTCTGGTAAAATACGATCGTCTGCAGCGAGTATTTGCTCAAGTGTTTCTTTAGCCAGTTTAATGTCATCGTCATAACCAATCCCAATCACTAAATCGATACGACGTGTATCACGTGCTGAGTAGTTGATTATTACATCACCGTAGATGTTGCCATTAGGAACAATGATTTCACGATTATCTGGTGTGCAAATAATGGTAGAGAAAACAGATACTTTTTCTACTGAACCTGATACACCAGAAACCTCTACAAAATCACCTGCGCCAAATGGTCTGTTCAGAATAATCATTACACCGGCAGCGAAATTCTTTAAAGAATCTTGCAATGATAAGCCAATGGCTAAACCTGCAGCACCGAAGATTGCAACCAGAGATGTCGTTGGAACGCCTAATTGATCCAATGCAGCGATGGCAACGAAGGCTGTTAATACAGCACTAATAATGGCGGTTAAGAAGTTGCTTAAAACAACATCCATATTAGCTTTGTTGAATCCCTTATTGATCAAACTCATGATCATCTTGACTACTTTACGACCGATTACCCAAATCAGTAGTGCAAAAATAATATTGGTTCCCCAAGGGATTAGGTAATCATTAGTTAATTGTTGAATGTCTAGATTTTCTAACATGCGGGAATTGCTCCTTGTTTAAACATCTAGCAGAGCTACTTGCGTGTCGCTTTATTAGAGTTTATTAATAATTTGTACAGCGTTTCGCTAAGCTCTGAAATTTCTATATATTTCTGGCGAGCTAGGCGTACACACCAACCTTGTAACTGCTTACGAATTTTCTCATCCAAGCTATCTAGGGTCAATCCCCATGACGGTATATCTTGCTCTATGTCAGTTCTATCGGCATGGTTTTTACTGCTGAGTTGCAAATAAAGATGCAGAAATCGATTAATCACAACATATGGAAAGTTGAAATCACTAATCGGTCCATAAGTTGCTTCAAATCCACCCAATGGAATGCCTTTAAATTTAAACCGAATCGCCTTCTCTGCTGATAACCAGCCAGAAGCTAAACCCGTTACTCCGCCGATTACTGATCCGAGTAACATACTTGCTCCACCGACAGCTAAATCAATGGCTCCACCGGCAACCATTCCACCCACAGCAAGGCTCGTCATCAACTGTTGTTTATCTAAGCCCCATAGATACCACTGTTCAATGTCGAACAGCTCTGGCGGCAAATCAAGTTGCTCTATGTTATATACACTGCGCATATGCCGATATATGTGTTGAAGCTCTGTATGCGCCTTACGTTCTCGCGTCACTATCCAATCTTCAAACTGTGGTTTTAAAAGTTTCGAAATTTGCTCAGCCTGTTGTTCTTCGAATACTTTTTGGCTTAAGGTGTAATTACACACATCATCAAGAAGATGAGCTAAAACCTCGGCACCCTGTCGTGACCAACTGTCCACTTCTTGATATAAAGCGGATTCAATTGTGCGTAACTTTTCCTTCCATTCTGGCGCAATCACAGAAAAAGCTTGGAGTAATTCAACCTGATGTTGAATTTTTGCCGTCATCGGGTTAAATGTCTGCACCACACTGAAGTACTGTCCTAAAGCATCCTGCCATTGTTCAATATATTGCTCGCTACTGATTGGATTTATCAGTGCCAACCGAGGCTGACCACACCAACGAAGTATTTCCATTTCAGCTTCATATTCTGGCCCATAAGGATGAGAGCCATCCACTACATAAATTATTGCTGCGCCGTCAAGAATTGGCCTCAATAATTGGACTTCATCTGGGAATGCTCTTTGGGTTTCAGAGTTTGTTATAAAGTTCCTTACTGCTTGCGGTCGTTCTGATGCATTATCAGCATGTGTCTTTAACCAATGCAGAACCTGTCGAGGCCTTTGGAACCCAGGCGTATCGACTAACTGATAGGAACAATTAAGGATATTAATTGAATAGGACTCTGAAATAGATGTGGTGCCACTACGTGGTGATATTTCAATGCTGTCATTACGGCTTAAGGTTGAAACAATACTCGACTTGCCTTTGTTAGGATGCCCAACAACCGCAAATACAACCTGGTCACTCATCGTCAATCACCTCAGCAAGTACCATCGTGCAATTGTTTTCTGTACAGAATCTCGCCCATTCATCATGGGCTATAGGTTCGATAGCAATTAAACCATGTTCATTCCAATTCAGCGGTAAGATATAACCTTTATTGATTGCTACTTGGTCAGCAAGCTCTGCCATTGGTGGTTCCCAAGCCTTTACAACAATTATCGGTTCGTTGATTTCACGCAACTGATTAATCTGTGCTTGATCACCAGTCCAGGTATCAATGACAATATAGCTCTGGGTAGACTCAGGAAATAGTTTGTCAGCTAATTTGTGTGCGATATTGTCCCAAAGTACGACTGGCCTATGGTGGTTTATTTTTGATAAAGGTACGGCTTCCTGTTTTGTTATTTCAGATTCTTGATTAACTTTTGCAACAAAGTCAGTTTCTGGTCCATCATTTTTTTTAAGCCGCTGGTTTAATTGCACAGTCAGTGCTGAAAAAATTATGCTTCGCAGTATAAAACTATAAAACAATTGAACTGCAAGAATAAATGTCCACCAGTTAGCAAGTGATTGTGGGTTTTGAGCCGTTTGATTCAGGCGATACTCTTGCGATGCAGCCAACAGTTCTAAAGATGGCTGTGCTCCAGACCAAAATTGCCATGGTTTGGCGACCCACTGCAACATTGGATATATATTTTCAGGGGTTAATAAAGTACTGCGCCAAACAAAACTAAGGTCGGTAAATACCAGTAAGAACAGAAAAACAACTAAGCTAGCAACAGCAAAACTTACTGCAATTAGCTGGCTCTGTTGTAATAACCACAGTTTATCTAGATTTTGCTGCCTTAGGGTTCGAAAAAAGTCGCTCTTTATAAAAGAAAAATTTCCAAGTCGTGTCAACCAATAGCCGCTATGAACGTTACTCCCTGTAAGCCAACTGATTATGGTTGAAAATAAGCTTACTATGGGCACAACGAAGTAGAGCAATAACAAATACATGATGTTAACTCTACCTAAGGCATCACCAGATAGAGCGGGCCATGAGATAAGTATTCCAGCCAATAGGCTAAGCAACACAAATGGCCAATATACTAACTTCAATGCTGTTGAATTATTTTGTCTTTCATTCATAGCTGTATAGTAAGTGATTTAAAGTCTTTTGTAGAGATATAAATGTGCCCTGCAGCTTGATTTATCTAACTGTAAATCAAGCATTTAAGGTACAATCCGCAAAAGTTATATTTACAGTCTATTAAGACTAGCAGATTCGATTTAGGCTAAATATTTTAATAGTATTAATGTTCGTAAGCAGTTATATATTGCTGTCAAGGTTAAAAAATGAGCGAAGAAAGTAAAATTATAGATAAGTTACATGCACGCCAAGCAGAATTGGACATGAAGAAAGTCCCTTGGAAAGCGCATGCTGTTGTTTCAATAGGTATTTTAATCATTGCTTACCTTGGAATTAACGCTATGTTTGCAACCCAACCTGAAGCAAAACGATTCAAAGGGCGCCCAAGCCCAGCAGTCACCGTTGAAACCACAAAATTAATGCCCTCTGACTATCAAGTATGGATAGATTCATACGGCTCAGCAACACCACTGACACTTACCAAGTTAGTGTCAGATGTGAATGGACGTGTTATCGAAGTGTCCAATCAAATCCGTGCAGGCTCAAAATTTGCCAAAGGTGATGTTTTATTACGTATTGATCCCAGAGATTATAAAATATCTGTGGATGTCGCAGAAGCTGCAGTTGCTGATGCAGAAGTTAAATACCAACAGGAAATTGCTGAAGCACAAATTAGAAAACAAGAATGGAACATTAAACCCAAGGATGCCAAAGGTAAATCGCTGGCACTAAGAGAGCCGCAAGTAAAAGCCGCTTTAGCAAGCCTACAAAGCGCCAAGGCTCGACTAAGTAAAGCCGAACTCGATTTAGAGCGCACTGAAGTTAAAGCACCGTTCAATGGTAAGATACTAAAACAACACGTTGATATTGGACAGGTTGTTAGCCCTAGCCAAGCAATTGCTGAAATCTATGCTACTGAACAACTAGAAATACGCTTGCCAATTAAAACTCAGGACTTACACCAAATTGACTTACTCACCTTAGGCATAAATGAACAGGCGCCTAGGGTAATTTTAGAAAGTAGAATTGGCGATAAAACCTATCAGTGGTTTGGACAATTAGTTCGAAGTGAAGGTGCTTATGATACTAAAAACCGAATGCTGTATGTGGTAGCTAGAGTGAATAACCCTTTTGAAGCAACTGGTTCAACACCAGCCATGCGTGTTGGACAGTTTTTTGAAGCTAAAATTCAAGGTCGAACACTTCCTAATATATTTGCATTACCTAGACGTGCCGTTACTCAGGACAATACCATTTCGATTGCACATGAAGGTCAACTACAAAAGCTAAACATAGCACCCATTTGGACCGATAGAGAAGCAGTTGTAATCGCAGCAACTGATTTAATTAACCCTGGCTCTGCTATGCAACGCCAATTTAATCAAAATGATTTGTTGATTCTTACCCCTACTGCCAATTTAATCAATGGTACTCGGGTAAAACTCATTCAGCCTGAAGGACAATCCAGTAAAGGCTCAGGCAAAAAATCAAGACGGGCCCAAAAAGCTGACAAAGTGACAGACAAGACAATGGCACAATAATATGCATTCATTAATCGCTTGGTTCGCAAAAAATGACGTCGCCGCTAATATCTTAATGGTGATGATAGTTATTTCTGGGTTATTTGTTTTAAAGACACAAATTCCTATTGATATGTTTCCTGAATTTGATGTTAATACGGTTCGAGTGAGCATGTCTTTAAGGGGCGCCTCACCCCAGGAAGTTGAAGAAGGCATTACCATTCGAATTGAAGAAGCAATTCAAGACCTAAATGGCATTGAACGCCTTACTTCCGTTTCAAATGAAGGTGGCGCTTCAGTTACTGTAGAAGTTGAAGATGGTTATGATGTGAGGGAAATGCTCGACGAAGTTAAAATACGTGTCGACGCAATTAATAATTTCCCCGTTGATGCAGAACGTCCTCTGGTGACAACACCGCAACGCATTAGAGATGCCATCGGTATCGTTATCTATGGTGAATATGACGCCTTAACACTACGTCGTTACGCAGAAGATGTTCGTGATGAGGTTGCCAATATACCAGGCATCACTCAGGTTCGTTTAGATAACGTACTGCCTTTCGAAATCTCGATTGAAGTGTCAGAATTTTCGCTGCGAAAATACGGCCTTACACTGGAGCAGGTCGCAAATTCTTTAAGACGAAATGCACTTGATGTTTCTGCCGGTAATATGAAAACCGATGGTGGTGAAATTTTTATCCGCAGTCGAGGACAGGCTTATCGAGCTGAAGAATATGCTCAATTACCCATTCTAACCAGTGAAGATGGCACGCTAATACGCTTAGGGGATATTGCTCTACTAAGAGATGAGTTTGAAGAAACCCCTTTAAAAATGCGCTTTAATGGTAAATCAGCTTTGGAAATTGAAATTTTCCGTACGGGTGATCAGAGCATAATTGACGTCACAGATAAGGTTAAAGAATACATTGAAGCAAAGCAGCAAAGTCTACCTGATGGCCTAGTAATGACCTACTGGCGAGACAGAAGTAATGCCATTAAGGCCCGTCTAGCGACCCTTACTAAAAGTGCATGGCAAGGTGCTATCTTAGTCATAATTCTGTTGGCACTTTTTTTACGACCAGCTGTTGCTGTATGGGTTTGCATTGGCATTCCTATGTGTTTTATGGGTGCCTTTTTAATCATGCCATTGTTCGGTGTTACCCTCAATCTAATGAGCTTATTCGCCTTCATTTTGGTACTCGGTATCGTGGTTGATGATGCCATTGTTACCGGTGAAAATGTTTATGCTCATTTACAAGAAGGTTATGATCCGCTTAGGGCTGCGATTGAAGGCACACAGGAAGTAGCAATACCGGTTACCTTTGGTATTCTCACCACCGTAGCAGCCTTCCTACCACTGGCTTTTTTAGAAGGTAGAGGCAGTTGGTATCAGAGCATTCCATACGTCATCATACCAGTTATGCTGTTTTCACTTATTGAATCTAAGTTGATACTACCGGCTCACTTAAAACACGTTAAACCACGTAAAAACAACAGTTCCAGAATCACTGAAATCCAACGTGCTATCTCAAATTCATTAGAAACATTTGTTCAAAACTATTATCAGCCATTTCTGAGTTTTGCAATGCGTTGGCGATATGCAACCTTGGCCTCAATGTTAGCCGTTTTAATTATGATTATTGGCGCAATTGTCAGTGGCCAGACAAAATTTGTTTGGTTTCCGAAAGTAGAAAGCGAAGTCGCCCGTGCCAATCTGGTGATGCCAGTAGGTACACCTTTTGAAAGTACGGATCGAATCATTACTTTCATGGTGGAACAGGCCCAAAAACTGCAAAAGAAATATGTCGACCCAGTCACGGGTGAATCGGTAATAACTAATATCTACTCTATAAGTGGTGGAAGGAATTCTGCCACAGGTCTCGTACGAGTTGAGACAGTGCCTCCAGAAAAGCGTACCTTGCAAGTTTCCAGCATGCAAATACTTTCAGAATGGCGCGAACTTGTAGGCCAGGTTGCTGGTGCCGAGCAATTAAATTACCGTGCCCAGATCGGTTGGAGTAGAAGTCCGATTCAAATTGAACTGCGCAGTAAAAATACCAACGACTTAGATGTGCTTTCAGAAAAACTCAAAGCGCAGTTGAGCAATTTCTCTTCGACCTTTGATATTGAAGATTCAATGTCTAATGGTAAAGAAGAGTTACAGCTTTCGCTCAAACCTGAAGCCAGTTTACTCGGTGTTAACTTGAACACACTAGCACGCCAAGTGAGACAGGCTGTATATGGTTTTGAAGTACAAAGAATTCAGCGTGGACGAGAAGAAGTTAGAGTCATGGTCCGTTACCCGATTAAAGCTCGCCAAAATATAGAAACACTCGAACAGATGATGATTCGATTGGACAATGGCTCTGAAGTTCCTCTGTGGCAAATCGCGGATATAAAGCCAGGTATGAGCCCTGTTTCAATTCAACGAGTTGATCGACAACGCACCCTTACCGTTACTTCTGACTTTAATAAAAAGACTGGCGATTTATCAGCGCTTCAAAGAGATATAGACAAATGGCTAGCATCAGAAATAGCTGGCCTGCCCGGCGTCAGTTACGAAATGGCTGGCGAAGCTAAAGATACCAAAGAATCATCCGAAGATTTAATGATGGGGCTCTATGGGCTGTTGTTATTGATATATGTTTTATTGGCAATACCTTTTAAATCTTACTTACAACCATTCATAGTTATGATGACCATACCGTTTGGCATGGTTGGTGCTGTTATCGGGCATTGGATTATGGGCATGGACTTAACATTGTTAAGCATGATGGGAATCTTGGCCCTGTCTGGTGTGGTAGTTAATGATTCACTGGTGCTGGTTGATTTTATCAACAACAAGCGTAAGCATGGTATGGATTTATTCTTAGCTGTTTATACCGCGGGCGGAAGGCGATTTAGACCGGTATTGCTTACATCGCTAACAACCTTTGCTGGTCTCATGCCATTATTATTTGAGAAGTCTACACAGGCTCAATTCCTAATACCTATGGCGGTTAGTTTAGGTTTTGGTATTCTCTTTGCTACAGCAATCACATTAGTCTTGGTTCCCATTAATTATCTAATATTAGAAGATATTAGAAAGTACTTCCAAAATTATGGGCATGATATGAAGTGGCTGATCAAGAAGAAGCTAAATCTACAGTCCTAATACGAGCAATTAGACTGTAGATATTAGCTGTCATCAAGCTGAAATATCTCATCCACAGCGGTATCAAATATCTTCGCAATATGTAACGCAAGTGCTAATGACGGAACATAACGCTCTTGCTCTAGCATAATTACAGTCTGACGAGTACAACCGATCTTCTCAGCCAGAGCTTGCTGGGTCATTTCATCATGATCAAAGCGAAGTCTTCGCACCTGATTGGTTATTTTCCGCTTAGCCATATTACTGACTTCTATAAGCCATAAGGATACTGCCTAATGAGGCCAGTAGATTGGTAATTAACCCAGACCAAAACATCAAATATAGATAGTATGTGGGCACAAGATGAGTTTCCCGATAGGTTTCAGTGAGTCCAAGCATCCAACCGGCTAACACTACTATCATTGCCCCACCTACACCTGAACATGCACGACTTAATATGTATTCATCTCGTTCATCAAGCGTCCCGTCATCTCGCTTCTTTAATTTCTCTACAAGCAAATTAAACACAAAAAAGATAAGCACAGGACTGAGCAATAGAAAGGTTACTACAGCACGTACTGAATCATCTTGCCACCAAACTTCAACACCGTAATGAGACACCATTCCAAAAGCCGCAATAGTAAAGGCAACTACCAATATAAAAGTCAGCAAGGTCATTTTCTGCAATTTAGTTTTAGGCAGATCGTCAATATCAATTGATGACCGTTTAGAAAATTCTTGGCGGGTTTTCCTAGCAGATAAATAGATTAGAAAAAATATCAGGGTAAAACTTAACATTATCCAAATTTGAGGGTTCATGAGCAGTTACTCCATTGGTTCTTATACATAATACTTCATGTAAGCTGTTTCTTACATATTGTACGCTCAGACATACTAATTGTAAAGTATTTCTTACATACGACGATACCATTGCGTATTCCTATTTAGAAAACGCTGATTTTATATATAGATAAAGTATATATCGAGTGCACTTATAAAATTCATGTTATCGCCCTCTAAAATAGGTACACTAGTGATTATTCAGAAATAACAAATATTTTTATATGGAACTTGGTCAGATTTACTATGACAGCAGCAATACGTGGATATTAAACCTTGTATTGGCTAGCATCATTTTTGGCATTGCACTTGATATAAGATGGCAAGATTTCAAGGCCGTTGCTCATATGCCAAAGGCTGTGATCTCAGGTCTTGTTGCACAATTTTTAATTCTTCCTGCAGCAACAACAGTACTGACGCTATTTCTTGATTTGGATGCCGGTATTGAGCTTGGAATGATACTTGTGTCCGCCTGCCCTGGCGGTGCTGTATCAAACTTCATCACGCATTTATCAGGTGGTAATACGGCGCTTTCAATTTCTATGACTGCAATCTCAAGTGCCCTTGCAGTGGTGATGATGCCCATCAACTTTATTTTCTGGGCGGGTTTAAACTCAGATGCTTTAGCACTACTTAAATCAATAGATGTTGACTCAACCAATCTCTTTATTACACTCTTTGTGGTGTTGGCGATTCCTCTGAGCATTGGTCTATACATTAAAAAACACTATGACAGTATGGCGCAGAAATTACACAAGTTCTTCAAGGTAACCAGTGTTCTTGCGCTAATCGCATTTATTGTAATTGCTGTGGTGAGAAATCATCAGGCCTTTGTTAGTTACTTTAATTTAATATTAAGTATTGTTTTGGTTCATAATGCACTCGCCTACTTCTTGGGTTTTAGTGCCGGTAAAATTGCCAAATTATCACCCCGAGATACGACAGCGACAACCATCGAAGTTGGAATGCAGAATTCCTCTTTAGCCATTGCCATTGTTTTCAGTCAGTTCGGTGGTGAAGCAGGCATGGCTCTAATCAGTGCTTTTTGGGGTACCTGGCACCTGGTATCAGGTTTACTGGTGGCCACAATGTTTCGCTATTATCTCAACAGGATTTCTGCAACAACGGAGCAGTTATGAAAATTTTAATCACAGGCGCAGCGGGTTGTGTCGGTGCGCAGACAGTAAACAAACTTATCTCGACAACCGAGCATCACATTTTTGCGACAGATATTCGCCCCAACCCTTTTCAGCCTAACTCAAATTTGGAATATCAGCAGTTAGATATCTGTAAAGCAGAATTCGCTGACTGGGTACATAAAGTATCTCCAGACATGGTCGTACACCTTGCCTCTGTATTACAAACGTCTGCGACCCTAACTCGTGATATGGCCTATGAAATTGATGTGGTAGCTACTAAGCATCTTCTAAACAATCTGGTTGATATCGGTACAAAAAAAATTATTGTTACAACCAGTGGTGCAGCCTATGGATATTATCCTGAAAACAAATATGAAATTACTGAAGACAGACAGACTAGAGGCAATCCAGATTATTTTTATTCAGCGCATAAAGCTGAAGTAGAATCAATCTTGCAAAGGTTTAGAAATATGCACCGTACACTTAAGCAGGTCACCTTTAGACCAGGCGCAATTCTTGGACCAAATTTCGCTGGGCCGATTGTCGACCTATTTCAGCAAAAAAGAATAGTTGGCCTGATGGGCTATGATGGACCATTTAATTTCATTTGGTCTGAAGATGTGGTGGATTATATTATTGAAGCCTTAGAAACAGATATAGTGGGCGAATATAATATTGCCGGTGATGGCGTACTGAGTATGCGACACATAGCTGAGATTTTAGGTAAGCCTTATATGGCATTACCCGAATTACTAATTAAAGCAGTCCTAGCAATTGCAAAACCTCTGAAGCTGTCACAATATGGACCAGAACAAACACGTTTCATAAAGTACCGACCAGTAATGTCGAATGAGAAGTTAAAGAGCCATTTTAAACACCAGCCAAGATATGATTCTCAGCAGGTGCTTGAGGAATTTATTAAAAGTATTGATTAAAGTTTCGTCATTTTCGCGAAGCTATGAATTTGGAAAATGAAGGTTATGTTTAACTGCATTTACCTATAAGATAGTTGGACTATAATTATGAACAACAAAACACGCTCAATAAAATACCTAGCGACATCCCTACTAGTTTTCAGTTGTCTATCAAGTCTTGCTGCGACAATCAGTGTTACCGATAAATCCGGTCAACCAATGAAAAATGTCATGGTAATGCAAACACCTGTAGTAGGTTTTAATCTCGATACTTCCGATATGGGTTACCCACCAGAGCGCAAGTTAAACCGTTCAAACACCGTCTACACATTATTCACAAATAGCAAAGGCTTAGCCGTATTCAATACCTACAGCAGTGATAAAGTGCGCATCAGAACACGTTTCCCTGACTACAGAGATGTAACCATTGAACTGATGGGCAATGAAAATAAGACCATTGCTATAGAACCCTTAACGGATCCTCTGAAACGCGCTGAATCAAGGCCGGCAAATACTTGGCTCGCTGAATTAAATTTATCTGATGATGTAAAGCTTAAGAAACATTACATTATGCAATGTGGTTTCTGCCACCAACAAGGCTCACACTTCTTTAGACGTCCTCGGCCAGAACAGAACTGGGAAGACGTTATTTATCGCATGGTCAGTTATGGAGCCCGAGTTCACGATGAAGCTCAGGAGCAACTGCCTAAAATACTTGCCTCAGAATATAAGCGTCTGTACGAGCATCCTGAAATCATACCCACTGCAACGCCATGGAATGATTATTTACAAACAAGCTTGACCACAGAGTGGCCTATTGGCGATGCTTTTTCACAAATGCATGACCTACTCTATCACTCCAGTGGCATGGTCTATGTCGGCGACAACCTTCAAGACCGCATGTACGAGATTAACCCCGAAACTGGCGAATATATAATCTATAAATTAAAACGTGAAGATGATGATGAACACGGTGGTTTACTAGGCAGCCGCCTTACTTCATATCCAAAACATGACACCTACGCAGGCATTCATTCCTTTGCTGAATCACCAAAGGACGGGCATATATTTATCACTGCATCCTATCAACAGCGGTTGATTGAATTTGACCCAGTTAAAAAACAATTCATCAACCACGAAATGGAGGATGGATATTATCCGCACACCATCAGAGTGGATAAAAATGATCGCGTTTGGTTCACCATGGCGCTATCAAATCAAATTGCGATGTTTGATCGCACCACAAAAGAATTCACCATGTTTGACCTTCCCAGCAGAAGTACCAAAGAAAGCATGACCATTTCAACCATGGGTACAATCCTAAAGATGATGAACCTTGGTATTCCTATGGCCAACTGGTTTTCTGTTGATGAACAGTCAACTGGCCTGCCCTTACCTTACGGTATTGATATCACACCCAATGGTGACGTTTGGTTTGCTCGATTACATGCCGATTCGATTGGAAAAATTGATGGTAAGAGTCTAGAAATATTTTCCATCGATACGCCATTTATTGGGCCCCGACGATTACGCTCAGATGCGCAAGGCAACCTATGGATAGCAGCATTTCCTGAATCAATGATCGTAAAATATGATCCAAGCGAGAATACCTTTACTAACTACCCTATTCCCGTACACCCAGTCGGTAGCGAAACACCTTATTCTCTTAACGTAGATTTAACTAGGAATATGGTTTGGATTAATGGCAACACCTCGGACGCCCTATATAGTTTCAATATCAGCACTGAGACTTGGGCTCACTACCCGTTGCCAAAGCGTGTCACCTTTACTCGCGATGTAGAGTTTGCACCCAATGGTGATGTCTACACGACTAACTCTAGCTTTCCGAGTTGGCACATAGAAAATGCTCAGCCGACGCTGATTCGTTTGCAACCAAACTATGTGAAGCTTGATGAGCCAGTAGAAGCAGAAAAGAAATAATCCTTCCTATGGATTTATTTGGCTTTCAACCAGAGGATAATGAGCGCAACCTGTTACCCTATCAGGGTAAAGTTAACTATTTTGGCCCAGTGCTTTCATCCGATGAGGCTGATGAAAGTTACCAGCATTTGCTTTCGCTAATCGAATGGCAACGTGATCAGGCAATCCTATCGGGTAAAGGCGTAGAGGGGAAAAAGGTAACAACCAAGCGAAAGTATGCTTGGTATGCAGATCAACCGTACAAATATACCTATTCTCAAGTGACCCGCGAAGCTAAACCCTGGATCCCAGAGTTGTTATCGCTTAAAAGCAAGGTAGAAGCTTTATCCGGCGACCAGTTTAATGCCTGCTTATTAAACCTCTATCACGACGGCTCTGAAACCATGGCATGGCACTCTGATGCTGAGAAACAACTGAAAGAGAACGCCACTGTGGCCTCTTTATCTCTGGGTGCTGAACGTAAATTTAGTTTCAAACACAAGCAAACTAAAGAAACTGTTTCACTGCAACTGCAGCACGGTAGTTTGTTATTAATGAAGGGGGTCACTCAGAAACATTGGTTGCACCGATTACCCCAATCAACCAAAGTAACTGAACCTAGAATAAACCTAACCTTTAGACTGATGAATACAGCAAGGAACCAGTTTTGAAACTAAAGCTTTTTCTAACATCCTGCCTTATGGCATTTCTCGCCGGTCATATGGTGAACTATTCCATTATTTTCTTATCTATAGAATGGTTTGATTCTCATGCAATTGCAGGAGTTGGCTATGCGTTATGTTTTGGACCACCAATTATTCTCGGCTGGATTGCTGGCGTATATTGCGATAAATATTCGCCTCGTTCAGTATTATTAATTATGCAAAACAGCTATTTAATTAGCCTAGTACTGCTTTATCTCGCCAACCAATCATCCGATGATATGCAATTGATTTTGTTGTTATCAGCCGCATTATTTTCCGGCATCGGCTGGTCTTTTGTAGCACCAGCCAGATATTCAGCCTTGCCCTATTATGTCTCAAAGGAAAAGTTAGCCATCGCTTCAATGGGCCTTAACTTGATGGTAATGACCGGCTTCGGTTTAGCGCCTATGTTACTCAAGCAGATTACCGTTTATTTGGACTGGAATAGCGCCTTTTACCTTGCTGCACTATTATTTATTGCATCAAGCCTGTTATTGATTCCTTTAAGGTTCAGCTTTACACCAAAGGCAACAGAAAAAACCCTCGCTGAGATTATGTCCAGTTTACGCTTCATAAAAGATACGCCAATAATTACTCATTTGTTGGCTGTTTCAGCCATTGCGTATCTGCTGATGGGACCAATGCAGGTGTTGCTACCTACAGTTGCTGAGCAATCATTGGGGCTTAGTCAAACGGCCCAAGGACATTACTTAAGCCTCATCGCATTAGCGCTCATTATTGGTGGATTAGTGGCGCTATTCGTTAGAAGACTTGGTAAGACTGGTGTTGTTTCATTGTTCAATGTCATGCTGGCCGGTCTTGGTATCGGGCTGCTCGGCCAAACAAATCAAATCAGTATTTCAGTACTGATTTTAATTTTATCAGCCATTGCTGGTGGCATTGGAATCAGTATTATCGTAGCCGGACTACAGCGCTTCTCAGACGATCAATATAGGGGACGCGTAATGAGCATCTACACCATCATCAGTCAGATTGTTCCGGCATTGAGTGGTTTAGCAGCAGGCGTCTTTGCTGAGTTGTTCAGCCTAGAAGTCGCATTAGCAATCATTGCTGCAATCATTTTAGTGCTTAGTTGCATCGCTACCCTAGCATTTACACAACTTAGGAAACTGGAGTCTGTAGAAGTTGAATAATTACTTTCACAATAAGGTCGTTCTAATTACCGGTGGTGCTGGCGGTATTGGCAGCGCCTTATGTTCTAAGCTGCTCGTTGAAGGTGCAAAAGTAATCATTTTAGATCTTGATGTTACAGACATAAGAAACAATGACCAATTGCTGGCCATACAACTAGACATCTGTGACAAAGCACAATTAAAAGCAGCCGTGACAGAAGCCATAACTCGTTTTAAAACGATTGATGTATTAATTAACAATGCGGGTGTGGCACATATGAGCCGGTTTGAGGATTTAAGTGAAGCAGACTTCGATAAGGTGATTGAGATCAATTTTACAGCAGCTGTGTCATTAACACGGCTCTGCCTGCCTATGTTAAAGCAATGTAACGGTCATATTGTTGCTGTATCAAGTGTGGCTGGGTTTGCACCGCTTTATGGTCGCTCTGCATACAGTGCGAGCAAACATGCGCTACAGGGGTTTTTCCTTTCCTTAGCGAGTGAATTAGAACAAGTTTCAGTAACTATTGTTTGCCCCTCCTTCGTTCGTTCTCGACCAGAACTCCAGGTTCAAGTAAATAAAGGCCTTTCATCACCAGGCGCTGAGAAGAAAGATACTGGTGGTGAGCAAATAGCACCCGATTCAGCGGCAATACAAATTCTTAGTGCCGTTGAGAATAAGCAGCGAGTACTTTATCTAGGAAAAATTTCCAAGATATCTCGCTGGTTATACGCCCTATTTCCAAAACTGTTTCTCAAGCTCATGTTAAAAAAAGCACGCGCTGAATTTAGCTAGCTTTAATTGCGTCTTCTAGAGTTTGAACAGCGGTTGTAACATCAGGAGCAAAATATAAAAAGGCACGTTGTGAAGGTGCAATATATTCATTTAATTCTGTAAACAAGGCTTGCTCTAGCACAGATTGCCAGCCCTTCCCGATTAGGATTAGCGGTACCGGCTTAATGGCATCGATTATTAATTGATTCCACATCAACATAATTTCAGTTAAAGTCCCAGCGCCTCCAGGGAGCGCAAAGGCTGCATCACATTCCTCTATAAGGGCATTCAGACGCTGTTTCAGCGTTTCTTTACGCCATTCTTCAGCAACCCATGGATTCGCCCCAATAGGACGCCACTGCTCGATTTCAATGCAGGTGACACCAATTGCCTGCCCGCCTGCTTCAGAAGCACCTTTAGATACCGCTTCCATTGTGCCCATATAACCACCAGTCATCGCTGTATGACCTTTCTCAGCGAGTAACTTGCCCAACTGGTAGGCCTCTTCATAGGCTTCACTTTCAGGCATTGGTGCAGAGCCACCGAATACAGTAGTTATCATAGAATTATATTCTTATTGATTGGATTTGATGGAATAGTTTAAATGAAAACTCAATGATTCGAAAGCTAGAGAAATTTCTCTAATTCTTTATACTCACCAGGTTGAAGTTCATCAAGTTGCCACTGACCTATAGCCACTCGAATAAGTCGTAAAGTTGGGAAACCTACCGCAGCAGTCATTCGTCTTACTTGTCTGTTTTTACCTTCCTTGATACTCAGCTCCAACCAACTGGTTGGTATATTCTTTCTAAAACGCACGGGTGGGTTTCGATCCCATAAGCTCGCTTCTGTTTCAGCACTGTCTAGACGTTTTGCACTAGCTGGCTTAGTCATACCATCCTTGAGTTGAACACCTGATTGCAATTGGGCTAGAGCATGCTCATCAATAACACCTTCAACTTGCACCCAGTATGTTTTACTTTGTTTGTGCTTTGGATGGCTTATTTTGTGCTGTAACTGACCATCATTGGTGAGCAATAACAGCCCTTCTGAGTCTTTATCCAATCGTCCTGCAGCATAGACATTCTTAATAGGAATAAAGTCAGCCAGAGTTGAATCACCAGCCTCTCCCGTGAACTGGCAGAGGGTGTTAAATGGTTTGTTAAATAAAATTAACTTGGATATAGCGGGTTTTCCAGCCGGCTTTTTTGTTCTATATCCCATTTGCATTCACTTCAGTTTTATTAGTCTATTACAGTGTAACAATTAACCGCCTAATTACTAGTTGGTATTATTTCTAAATGAACTAGAGTTTAGAATTTCACTACCGACGATTTCGGATATATTTATGAATTTCCATGACGACAAGGGCTGAAAAAGCGAGTAGTAATAACTCAGACCACTGAGATAATGATACCGGCTCAATACGTAAAATATCACTTATCCAAGGCAAGTACATTGCAGAGATATGTATTAGTTGCGCCAGTAAAGTTCCTATCAATAACAAGGGATTGCTTAGGAACTTGTGTTTAAATATAGAACGGTTTTCAGAACGACAATTAAACACATGAATATTTTCAAATAAAACCATTAGTAGCAAGGTGCTGTTTCTTGCTGCATCCAAACTATAGCCAAGTCCTAATAAGCTCTGAAATAAACTAAAAGCAACGATACCCATTACCAGCGCAGATACGATTACCCGTTCAACCATCAAACGGTTAAATATTGCTTCCTTGGTTGAACGCGGCTTATCTTGAAGCTCATCACCTTCCCCAGGTTCAAAAGCCAATGCTACATCCTGTATTCCATTGGTGACTAAATTCAACCATAACAATTGAACGGCCAACAAAGGTAGAGGCATACCTGTAACTAAAGCCAGAGTAAACAATACCAATTCGGCCGCACCTGTTGATATAAGAAGGAAAATCACTTTACGGACATTGGCATAAGCAATCCGGCCTTCTTCAACACCAGCGACAATTGAGGCAAAATTGTCATCAGTAATAATCAAATCAGCAGTTTCTCTGGCGACATCGGTACCCGACTTGCCCATTGCCACTCCTACTTCAGCCGCGCCTATCGCAGGCGCATCATTTGCACCATCACCACTAACAGCAACGAAGTGTCCATTGCGTTGCATTGAATGAACAATATCCAGCTTTTGGTGGGGTTCAATACGTGCAAATACATGACCATCTTTTATGAGTTGATCTATTTGTTGATCATTTTCAGCCTCTTTTAGCTCAGGGCCTGTAATCACCTTGTCATTTGAAACAAAACCAAGCGCTTTACCTATCGAGCGTGCAGTAGCAGGATGATCACCAGTAACCATAGCGACATTGATTCCAGCTCGTTCACATTGAGCTATTGCCTCTCTGACTTCAGGCCTTAAAGGATCGAGCATACAAACCAAGCCAAGAAGAGTCAGCCCATGTAAACTGCTCTTAGAAAAGTCATCTGCGTTCGCTTCTGAACTTGTTCCTGAAGCCAATGCAAGGACACGAAAGCCTTGAGCCGCCAGTTGATGCTCAGTTTCTGAAATAAGCGTTTGGTCAAGAGCTATATCGCCAGATACTGTCGCCATTGAGGTACACATCGGTAAAATAACTTCAGTTGCACCTTTAACAAAAGCCTCAACACGATCATCAATCTGGTTTAACGTTGCTGTAAACATATGCTCTGATTCAAATGGAATACATGCCAGTTCAGGGTATTGAGTATTACAATCAGCTTTTATGATTCCAGCCTTATGCGCGAGCACCAACAATGCAACATCTACCGCATCCCCTTGGTGCACCCAACTATCATCACGCTGTGCAATAAAAGCATCATTTGGTAACACGGATGCGACACTGAGTCTTGTTAGAATTTTGCGCTCATCATCATTGAGCTTTTTATCTGCCTTGGAAACTAAGCCTTCTGGTTTCAACCCTTCGCCAGACACATCCCAATGTTCTGCTTGAGGAATAAATATATGCCGAACGGTCAACTGGTTCACTGTCAATGTTCCCGTTTTGTCGGTGGCAATCGAAGTACATGAGCCCAGTGACTCTACAGCAACCAAACGCCGAATAATGACATGCCTATTTGCCATACGGCGCATACCTATGGCGAGTGCTACAGTAAGTGCGACGGGTAATCCTTCAGGTATTACAGATACCGCCAGTGCTACGGCCAACATAAAGATCTCAGCTAACGCCATACCCTGAATAAATGAAATAACCGCCATAATTAATGCGGCAATGACAACAATTATTGCCACTCGATGGGTGAAAAGCTCCATTCTGACCAGTAATGGCGCCTTGGTAGTTGGTTTCATCAAAACATCGGTTGCTATTTTCCCCAGCTCTGTCTCCATCCCAGTCTTAACTACAACACCTTCGCACTTACCTCGGT
>Ga0316204_10001236_pt1 | contig 73421 bp, 59 predicted proteins | sample 6monrhotite_MG_2_FD_205661 | JGI IMG/M metagenome (GOLD analysis project Ga0316204, IMG submission 205661) | Microbial mat bacterial communities from mineral coupon in-situ incubated in ocean water Damariscotta River, Maine, United States -... | ecosystem: Environmental > Aquatic > Marine >...
GATACTGCTATACCAAGTGGGAAAGTAGGCCGTCGCCAACCTTAAAAATTGCCTCATTACGAAAGTGATGAGGCTTTTTTTTTGTTCTAGCAAATATTTGATGAGGACGTAATCCATCCATTTATTAAACGAGCCTAGCATTCCCATTGAAATAGGGAGAGTAATACCGATTATCAATCAAAATGCGCCTTTAGTTCGTTATCCTCCTAAAGCCGCTTTGATTGTATATCGGCATTTACTCCCGAAAAATTTCGGGATATATTTTAAAATGCTTTACTGGCATTTTGAAATACAATTGGTATAATTAGCAGCCAAAATCAGGTTTTTCAACAAGGGTATCCGACTCGTTGCTAGGTGATTTTATAATATCTTTATTCTTAAGCCATAAAAGATATCCCTTACTGCCATCTTGTAAATTGTAAATCGTCATCCCTTTTTCTGCTAGAAAATCAGCTAGTTGCTGACTTTTCTTTCCTTCATAGGACATGATAACAATAGTCTTAGCAGATGGGAGAGTATCAGGATCTGAATAAATAGTGCTCGCGGGTATATGAAAATATTTTGTTTTGAAATGCGTTTTTATTATTGTATCATTTCCTGGCATCTCAGCAACATTTACAAGTATTAGATTTGGGTCAATTTTTGCTAAGTTAATTAGGTTTTCATTATTAATATTCAGAACATACCCACGTGTTTCCTCGAGGTTTCTTGTAACGTTTTCAACCGTAGCCTCTTGTGATTCGTGTTTGGGTTGGCAGGAAATTAGTGACAAGATCAAAATAAAAATACCAAAGTATTTCTTAGCCATTTTTTTTAAATTTTAGGATAAAATCTGCATATACTAAACCTCACGGCAAAATCGAGCAAGAAGATTTGGTTTTCTGCCTAATTCTACCGTGGGCTTAATTATAAATTAATGAGAGTTAAATCTTTACAATCCTGACCTTTGTATTCAAAAATGATGCGCTCCCCCCAATAGGATCTGTAAGGCACATGTTTTTAAGCCCGGTGTCAATAGCCATAACCGGGTTAGGGCAGGCAGTATCTTTTCTACGAATATCCCCTTTCACCAAATGATTGTCAACCCTTACATCATTTCCACCGTAAGCCCAGTGCCCATAATGCCATGATATGGTTACAACATTTGGTTTTAAACCTTCGATGGGTTGCAAACGTGCCTTCACCTTTAATATTTTACCATTGTGCAAGTCGTAGGTTCCTGTGGGATCGCTATCGGAAACCATAGTTACCCAATCGTCTTCATTAAGCCCTAATCTGTTTGCATCAGCCCTGTTCATAAATAAAACATTTACAGGTTTCAGTGCAATTTGTGACCAATAATTTCCAATTGTCCTGGATTGTCCCCCAAAGACTTCCTTATAAGTACTCAGATAAAATTCATCCTTTTTAAGCTTCTCGAAATTGGTAAGCATACCAGACATATCGGCTATTTTTGTGTATTGGCCAATACCATGGTAATTGAGCCCGGATAATGAATTTTTACCGAGGGCGACATTTTCAATAAAAAATTTCATTTGGCCTTTTAACTGACCTTTGTTATAATTGTTTTCAGTATAAGCTGATTTAAAATCGCCAAAACGGCCACCCCTGTTCAGTACGTAAACGATTCTTTTCCAGATCTCGTCATCATTTCCAATGGATTTTTTCCACCTTTCGGGATTAAACAGCTCTGATGTGAAATGACGTCTGGCTTTTGTAAACAACTCCATTTCGCCCTCATCGGCCAAGGGAACTTCATCATTTTCATGATCCCCTTTTGCGATGTTTGCCACAAATTTCAAATACCAATCCTCAGGCCGGGTAAAATCCATGCCCGGGGCAAAGCCATCTTTCCCAAATCCTGGCAATCCAAGTTTTTCAGCTATTGCAAGGTAAACCGCTTCAAGGGAGCTGGGCATTTTTTCACCATAAACAGTCACCAATTCAGGAATAGGCTGGATCATGGGTTGGCGAACCTTACTGGCTTTTTGTGCTACATCTGGTGTAGTATGCGGGGTTCCCCAACGTTCAAGATAAGTAACATCCGGGAAAATGTAATCGGAGTACATGCTTGTTTCTCCAATAACGATATCATCGGTAATAAATAAAGGCAATCTTTTAGGATCGCTGAAGTAATTTGCCGCTTTCACGCCACCGGGGGTCGAAAGTAGCGGGGTGCCCTGGTGAAGAAATAAAATATCAATTCCATAAGGATACTTATCCTCAGCCGATGGGATAATTTCCTGATAAATATTGCCGGTGTAGGGATACCAGTTTCTTTTGGCCGGGTAACCCTGTTCGCGAAACAAAGAAGTATCTTCGTATTTTGATTTTTCTCTGGTTATGGGTGGGCCAAAAGCACTGAGCTTATTGGGATGCAATGACTTAAAATTGAAATAACCCTTATGACTGCCGTCCTCGTGCCAGTGCCCCCCACCAGACTGGAGGCCGCCGAGCCAATCAATATTACCGATAAGCATATTCAGATATATGATTGCTACAGCGTTATAATAACCATTGGTATGCTGAACAGCGCCACGATATAAATCGCACGCGGCTTTTTTTCCGTGGGAGGTAAACTCTGTAGCGATTTCATGGATCATCCTGGGTTCCACCTCGCATATCGAAGCCCATTCGCCCAAAGGTTTACTAAAGGCCTCATCCCTTATGAGTTGCAGTGAAGACTTTACCTGAAAGCCCTTGAGTTTCGTGTTCACAAATAAATCTCCGGTTTGCGGATGGTTTTTGTCATTCACATCCACCTTCACAGCTTTGCCATTCACCAGGCATACAAATTCAGTTTGCTTCCCGATACCAAGGTCAGAAGCCCTCAAAAATCGGGATGGACGGCCTTCTTCAATAACTACCAGTAACGGCGCATCGGAAATTGACTTTTCTCCCGCGGAATGGGCGGCAGCCATATTCGCATTGCTAAGGAATGATTCATCATACCTCTTGTTTTCCATTATTGACCGGATCAAGGCCCAGGCAAAAGCAGCATCCGAACCTGGTTTTACGGGAACCCACCATTTGGCTTTAGCAGCAGTTTTCGACATTCGCGGATCCACCACTGCCATTTTAAAATTCCTGTCCACAATCCCATCGGTTACTTTTTGAGCCATGGATGTTTTTCCAAAATTTGCCTCAAAAGCGCCTGTACCGAAAAAAATCACAAATTCACTATGCAAAAGGTCTGGTTTTAGATGCTCTTTACCGCCAGCCCACTTACCTTTTCCATCTGCAACTACCCATTTATTCGTTACTTGGATATGACCGATGTGGTGCGATTGTTCACAGATTGTTGTATGTTCAAAAAAGTTATTTGAGCCCATTGCATTTAATGTAAATCGTTTTCCCAGTTCTTTCCGACCATGTTCTATACGACCGCACATCATAATGAATCTGTTGTTTTTTGGACCCAAATCAGGGTGATTGGGATCTATCAAAACGTCCAAATGACCTGCATGCCTCTTTTTAAATGTAGCCAGGGTTATTTTTCCTTTACCAAACGCCTTCGAATCGGAGGCCATCTCTTTTGATAACTTGGGGTCTGTAAGCACCCGGACTTCCCTGAAGCCTTTCACGTGTCCCTCACCGAACAAATCGCCCCCATTAACAATTTCTGTAATGGCCTTATCAAAATCAATTGTAACCCAGTTGTTCTCTCCCCGTTTTCCGGCTCTTTTTAAAACCTTTTTAATGCGATACGGATCGTAGACTGTTTGTATACCTGCCTGACCCTTAGGACATACTTTCCCATCCACCGGAGCCGAATCCGAAAGGGCGGATTTATAATCAATATTAGGAAGCATATTTTGGGGGCCATAAGGATTGCCATCGATTTTGGCTAGGAGCCCGTTATATGTCTTTCCCTTGATACTACAAGAGTTATGACACTGTAAACAAGCGCTATAGATTTGATTTTCCGGCAACCGCAATGTATAAACCAATTGTTTCTTCTGCTCTTCTGTCATTGACGCAAATGCACCAAAACCTAATAATGAGCTTCCAACTGTTGCCCCCCCAAGAAAAGCAGAAGATTTAATAAAATCTCTTCTGGAGACCTGGTTTTTTATATTTGATATTTTCTTATTCATCTTAGTCTTGATTTGAATAGTTATTTAATTATGTGGATTGGTCAGTTTCAGATATCTATCCCCGAGATAAAATAGTGCAATTCCAAAGGCAACAATAAAGACACCCACAAGCCATTCCTGCAAACTTGGTGTATAACTGTAAAGGAGGCGTTTGCTAATAAATGCCGCAGCTTCGCCATGAATTTTCGGGGTGACCAAGCCGGGGATGACAATGTTTAACCGAACACCAAGAAAAGTAAATACAACCAAAAGGCTGGCAAGGCCGATCCACTTTGGTTTTCTTGGTTTTACCAGAAAAATAACTACAGGTACAATCACACCAAGAAGAATATGGAGGATCCAGAACACGTACCAGTAATGCCCAAATAGCATCTCCTTAAATCCCGCGATATGAGTAGGTGACCCTAACCACATGGCGATTGAAAGTTCTGACCACTCAAGAAGCTCGTCAAACAGGAGAGCCACCAATACTATCCTCCCCAATAAAAACGTAATCTGCCGATAATCTATCGAGGTTTTATCTTTCCACAGAAAAACAAAGACCATAGTTAATAAAGCACAACCAGATAAAATTGCCCCCACCAAAAAAACAATTGGTGTTAAAGCACTATGCCATATAGGATTAGAAGCTATAACGCCAAAAAGCGCGCCGACGCCTCCATGAAACGCAATGGCCAAGGGAATTCCGAAGGAAGCCAAAATCTGTAATGTTCGTTGTTTTCTTACACGCCTGGTTTCTGATAACTTGCCGCCGTCAATTCTAAAAGCAAGTAAAGTTTCGACAACGAGTAAGATAAAATAAGCCGTATACAACCAAATCATCCATGCCATCATGGAAGAAGGCAGGTTGGGCGTTGTAAACACTTCGTAAAAACGCCATTGGTGCCCGAGGTCGAACCAAATAGACAGCAGAGCACAAATCAAGGTAATTAATGCGGTGATCAGGGCAAGCTTTCCCAGCTTTTCAAATATTTTCATCTTGAAAACATAAACGAGGGATGAGAGGAGAAAAGCCCCTGCCGACAGTCCAATAAAATAGATATACATGGCTACCCATAAGCCCCATACCACACGGCTCCCAAAATTAACGAGTTGATCGCCATAGATAAACTTTTGATATACTGCAAATGCCCCAAACAAAAAGGCAATTGCCCATAATACATAAAATACTTTTTTCATTGTTTTTTCCTCCTGTGTTTCTTATCGTAAGTAAAATACTTTTGGGCTGGTACCTTCTTCTTCTTTAAATATGGTAACATTATCCCGATTGATCATTTTATTAATCAGATGATCCGGCTCATTAAGATCCCCAAAATAATTAGCCCCGCCAATACAAGTTGTTACACATTGAGGAAGAAGCCCATCTGCGAGCCGGTGCTCACAGAATGTGCATTTCCTCGCGTTTCCAATAGGGGAATCCCCTTCTTTCCGCGGCCATTTACTTCCATATTCAAAAGACGGGCGTGATTCATAAGGCATAATTTCCGGAGTGTTTTCAGTATAATATTCACCAAAATCGAATACCCTGGCCTCATAAGGACATGCTGTAAGGCAATACCGGCAACCAATGCAATGATCATAATTTATTTCTACAATTCCATCTTTTCGCTTAAAGGTTGCCCCGACAGGACAAACATCTACACAGGGCGGGTCTTGGCATTGCATACAAGGCCGTGGCCTATTGATTAGAGAAACGTTGGGATACGAGCCAACTTCTTCTTTCATCACCGGTCGGTAAACCACACCCGGAGGAAGCACATTCTCTGATATACATGCTACGGTACAGGCATTACAACCTATGCATTTGCGCATATCAATAGCCATGCCCCACTTTCTTTTTTCAATGGGCTTTTTCATCGAGCGCCGGACATCATCCTGCATCCTTAGTTTGACATTTTCATAAGGGCCGCTTAACAAATCCTCAACACGGGTAAATTCCAAAATGCTGCCGGAAGTTGGTCTTGGCTTAGCAATTAAGCTTTCGCCGATGAAGGTCGAAAGGGCAATCCCCCCCAAAGCCAATGTCCCGGCCTTGGTTAAGAAATCCCGTCGATTTTTTTTATTTTTATTTTCCATAATCCTAAAAAGATTTACGATTAGAATTTATATTCAAAATTTAAATAGACCAGTGATTGTGGGGTAATATTTGCGTCGGTGTAAGTCCACCCCTGATAATTCAATGCCATTTTAACCCCTTTTACGGGAGAATACTGGCCGCCAAAAACAATTGCGTTTCCATCTTTACCATAATTCCATGGGTTTATGGCATTTGCTAATTTATTTGAAACCATATTATCGTACCTTCCAAAAAGTTCAAACTTTTTATTGATAGTGTAAATACCATAAAATGAAAGGCCAGTTAGGTCATAGCCTGATGCTGCATGTGAATATTTTTCACCATTCAAAAGAACATCATATTCTGCACCAATACGGAATTTGGATTTGATTTTATAACCCATAAAAAAGGCATAGACTGATACTGAAGAAGTATCAACAATAGCTCCATTGACACTATGGGCAAAACCTTTGGTATCATAATAGAACTTAAACTCGAGATCTTTTACCGGCTTAATAACCACGTTGCCCCCAACTTTGTATTTCCCATAATTATCCTGTAAACTTTTGTAACCTTCGCCGTTTGCAACAAAAACATTGAAATTCAGTTTATTCTTTAAAAAGGTCAGGTGGGCATTTACCCCAAGGTCGGCACTGGAGCCAAACCCATGTTCGTCCATGAATGATTTATAAACATATCGATACCCCCAAAAGCTTTCCTGATGGTTGAATTCCTGCATCCCGATAAGTCCGATGGATAACTTTAGGGCAGAAGCCAGTTTCCAGTCGAGGGATGCTTTCTTTAAGTAATAGGTATAAGCACTTCCCCCACTATTTTTCCCCACATCAAGTGTAATCGTTGTGGACAGATTTTTACTGAAGGCATAGTTATAACCAAAATAGGCACGATGAATGTCGAAAGCACTGGTTTGGGTTGTACTGTTATTTAAACTAAAATGGTAGTTAAAATAAACCTTGCCCTGCACCTTTCCTGCTGGATGGAATGCATCTTGGGCATTAACGTTTAAAAGCAAAAAAAACGCAATCGAAAAAAATAAAATCTTTTTCATAATAATAAATCTTTTTTTAATTATTAAGTAATTAATTGTATTCCGATTCTTAGGGCAACATTTATACCTTGATCCTGATAGATTTATTTATTCTAAGGAAATTTCTGTGATTACTTTCGTTAACTGTCTGAACACAAAAATATTCTGTTGAGATTATTATTAAGGGTTTTTGTTTTAACAACTATTCAAGCGTGATTTTTTCTGGTTGAAACCACGGTTTTCCGAATAATCGACGGTATTTCGAGGGCTGAGAATTAATAATGTTTATCGAAAAGGTATATGCCAGAGCGGAAGGTTGACGCTTATATACGTTCATGCTCGGTCTTTCGTCTTGCCAAACTACGGAAGGGAAATGTCGTAAAATTTAATGGTGGATGCTCTGAAGGGGAAAAGTAAAGCCAGAATATCAGCTACTTCGGTTTCCAAAAATTAACTTATTGGAATATAGAAATATATTTAAGTTATAGTGACTTAATGATTTCCTAACTTAAAGTTAACATTTAGTTAACTTAATAATGGTCTTGATGTAATTTCTTTGTGCTTTCAAATAATTGAAGCGCTAATACATGAATTCATAATTACTCAAACATTTTGATCATAGTTCAAAAACAAAACAAAAGAATGAAGAAATTATCATTTACCCTTATTTTATTTTTCTTGATTGGAAGTATGTTTGGTCAGACAACGCAAACCGACAGTCATTATGTGCCATCGGGAAAGGTCTCTGCGAAAATCTTTACAGATTTTCATAGCAATTTCACCAATGGAGGCTCAGCCAGCCAGTTCGAAGTTACCCGGGCTTATTTCGGTTATGGCTATGCTTTCTCTCCCTATTTTTCAGGTCAGGTTAAACTGGATGTAGGCAATCCGGGAGTGGGAGGCCTGCAAATGACGGCTTATTTAAAAGCTGCAATGGTGCAGTACAAAAGAGCTGGTTTCACCGCACAATTCGGACTTATTGGAACCAGCGCGTTCAACAAAATGGAAAGCCAGTGGGGCAATCGCTACCTTTACAAATCTTTTCAGGATCAGAATCATTTTAACCCCAGCGCTGATTTAGGAGTAAGTGTGGCCTATAAATTTAACAAGGTAATCAGTGCGGACTTCTCTATTCTCAACGGCGAAGGATACAAAAAACTTCAGGCCGACAGCAGCTTTAAATATGCTTTTGGGATTACCATTAAGCCAATAAAAAGCTTATCATTCAGGGCGTATTATGATTATATGAACAAAACCGCAGCTCAACAAACCCTTTCCTTTTTCTTAGCCTATACCAGTTCCAAGTTGCGTGCAGGGGTTGAGTATGACAAACAATCTAACCATGGTATGGTTTCAGGAAAAGATTATTCTGGTTACTCTGTTTTTGCTTCCTATCAGCTTAAAAAGCTTAAGGTGTTCGGACGTTATGATAATTTGTCTTCTGTAACTCTTGTCAATCAAGTTAACCCCTGGAATTTTTCAAAAGATGGACAAGTGATTATTGCCGGAATTGAAGTTTCTCCGGTAAAAGGTGTAAAAGTATCTCCTAATTACCAATATTGGAGTCCCAAAAACACAGCTAAACCTTCACTTTCAGGGGCTTATTTAAGTATGCAAATTAAATTTTAAAAAATAATATTTATATCAAAAACAATTAAAAATGAAAAAATTGTTATTATTAATGGTCGTTGCAGCGGTAGGACTAATGTCTTGTCAAAACGCCAACAGTACCAATTCAAAGAAAGCTACCGAAGCTGAAAACACCAGCACCGTGGCAAGTCCTAATCCTAATCCTGCTCCTAGTATTAGCCTATCCGGAGCCGGTTCAACTTTTGCAGGGCCGCTTTATAAAACGGCCTTCAGTAAGTATCTTAAAGAAACTGGAATTTCCGTGTCTTACGGATTGACCGGATCAGGTGCTGGTATACGCAGCCTGAAAGACAGAGTGGTTGATTTTTGCGGCAGTGATGCCTTTTTAAGCAATGCTGATATGGCAAAAATGCCTGGAGACGTAGTTCACATTCCTACCTGTAGTGGTGCTGTGGATATCGCATTTAACCTCCCGGGGATCGCATCTTTAAAACTGACACCGGAAGTGCTCACAAAAATTTTCATGGGAAAAATCAACAATTGGAATAATGCTGAACTTAAAGAACTGAATCCAGGGGTTAAATTTCCTCATTTAGCCATTAGTGTTGTCCATCGCTCAGATGGAAGTGGAACAACTTCTATATTCAGTGATTATATGAGTAAGGTCAGTAAGGCTTGGAAAGATCAAGTGGGCACAGGAAAATCATTGAATTGGCCTGTTGGAATGGGCGCCAAAGGTAACCCAGGCGTAGCTGGCACCATTAGTGCTACTAAAGGTGCAATTGGATATATTGGTTCTGATTATGCCTTTGCACAGAAAATTTCTTTCGCTCTGCTCCGGAATAAAGCCGGAAATTATATCGCCCCTACCATTGCTGCTGTGAGTGCCGCCGGAAAAGGTGAAATGCCTGCCGACACCAGGGTAATGGAAACCAACTCTTCCGCTGCGGATGCTTATCCAATCAGTGGTTTTACCTGGATCATTATTTATAAAAATCAGGATTACAACGGCCGTTCATTTGCACAGGCTCAGGCAAACCTGAAACTTATAGACTGGTTGTTAGATCCACAAGTTCAGGCAATCGCCAAAGAATTAAAATATGCTCCATTACCAGAAAAAGTTGTAAAATTGGCAAAAGGTATTTTGAGGACTGTAAACTACAACGGGAAACCGCTTTTATAATAAAACTAAGGATTAACACATTAAGGATTAGATGAATAGCGAAAAGGTAACTAAGAACATATTATTAGTTGCATCCATTATTCTGATCCTGCTGGCAACCGGAATGGTACTCACTTTAATTAGTGGGTCCATTCCGGTTTTTGAGAAGTTTGGATTTCAGTTTATTTTTTCTAACAAATGGAATCCAACAACGGGCAGGGAACAATATGGAGCACTTCCATTTATAGTGGGAACGGTCGTCACTTCCATCCTCGCTTTAATTATTTGTATTCCTTTGGCCTTTTCGGCCTCTCTGTTTATTGGAGAATATTATAAGGGAAAGATGGTATCGAAAATCATCGGTACTCTGGTAGATCTGCTTGCCGGCATCCCTTCCATTGTTTATGGACTTTGGGGTTTTTACTTCTTAAGGCCATTGATAGTTCAACTGGGATTTAATGCTCAAGGATTTGGAATTTTCACATCCAGCGTCATCCTTGCCATCATGATTATCCCCTATGCCACATCCATCAGTACCGAAATCATTTCACTGGTTCCCAACCACCTCAAAGAAGCAGCCTATTCGTTAGGTGCAACGCGCATGGAGGTGATCTTTTACGTTACGGTTCCTGCGGCACGGTCTGGCATTATCGCTAGTTACATTCTGGCCCTGGGTCGAGCGCTTGGAGAAACCATGGCTGTAACCATGTTGATCGGGAATTCTAATCGGATCCCTCATGGGATATTTGACCTGGGGAATACCATGGCCAGCGTTATTGCCAACCAGTTCGGCGAGGCGGAAGGTTTAAAATTTAGCGCATTGATTGCCATCGCCCTCTTATTATTTCTCATCACCGGGCTCATCAACGGGATTGGTAAACTGATTATAAAGAAATTTGCCTAAAACTATGATTTCAGCACGAAAGTTGGATAAGTTATCCTTGAAAGGAAAGGAGAGCAGGAGATCGGCCAAAAACAGGCTCTTTCAGGTTTTGGTCATTCTTTTATCCTTTATCGCCACAACTCCTGTAGTCCTTATTATTTACGACCTCATCCGTAAAGGTTTCAGACAGATCAATTTCAGTTTTTTCACAAAGGTTGCCCCCGATTCCTGGGAGGCTATGACCGCTATAAGCCATGGGAAGCTCATTCCAGGAGGAATCCTCAACGGTATCTCCGGAACGTTTGTCATGGTTTCGGTGGCCAGTATAATTGCTATCCCGATTGGGATTTTAATCGGGATTTTTTTATATGAAAATGGTGGGAAACGTTATGCCAACATCGTTCGTGATATTTCTGATATACTTCAGGGAGCACCTTCTATTGTACTGGGAATCATTGCTTATATTTGGGTGGTAAAATACATTACCCATGGATATTCTGCTCTTGCAGGAAGTGCGTCGCTTGCCATTATGATGCTGCCGCTGATCATCCGTTCTACCGAAGAAACCTTCAAAATGATCCCCGTTTCCATCAAAGAAGCAGGCCTGGCTTTGGGGGTTCCCTATCATAAAATTATTTTGCGGGTTTTAATCCCCACAGGCTTTAGTGGACTAAGCACGGGAATTCTTCTCGCACTTTCCAGGGTAATTGGCGAAACGGCACCACTGATGATAACGGCTCTGGGGAGCCCTAATGTGAGTTTTAATTTGGATAAGCCTGCCAGTGCCGTACCTTTGCTCATTTGGCAGTTTTATAACGACCCGAACATGGTTAACCTGATCTGGAGTTCATCTTTATTTTTGGTAACCCTGGTTCTGGCACTTAATTTAATATCAAAACAAATTACGGCAAAAAGGAAATAACTAATATGGACAAACCTGCTATAGACATAAAAAACCCCATATTGAGGATTCAAAATCTGTATGTATCCTATGAGAAAAATAAGTACGCGGTATCAAATGTGAATGCCGACCTAAAGAAAAATCAAATTACAGCCATTATGGGGCCATCCGGTTGTGGAAAGAGTAGTTTGCTAAGGGCGCTGAACCGAATGCATGAACTTTATCCTAGCATTGAAACGAAGGGGAAGATATTCCTGAATGATACAAATATATCGAAGCTCTCTAATATCGAGTTAAGGCGGAAAATAGGTATGGTTTTTCAAAGCCCAAATCCTTTTCCCAGCATGAGTATTTACGATAACGTCATTGCAGGCTATAAGCTTAATGGTATCCGGCAAAAAAAAGCAGAGAGGGATATGATCGTAGAAAAATCGCTGTTGGACGTGGGTCTATGGTCAGAAGTGAAAGATGCTCTGTTCAAAAAAGGAAATTTTTTATCCGGCGGGCAGCAACAACGGCTTTGCATAGCACGGGCACTGGCGTTCCAACCAGATGTTATTCTTCTGGATGAACCTACCTCTGCCCTGGATCCTGTTGCTACGGCGAGAGTCGAAGAGCTTCTTGTGGAGTTAAAAAAGAATTACACCATTGTATTGGTAACACATAATATGGCACAGGCCGCTCGTATCTCTGATTATTCCATGTTTATGTATTTGGGTGAACTGGTAGAATACGGCAAAACAAAAACAATGTTTACCAACCCATCAGATAAAAGAACGGAAGAATACTTAATGGGTAAATTCGGATAAGTTGTATCTTTATAAAAAAAAAGACATGAGTGCTATTAAAGACAAGGCAATCAAGAGGATAATGAATGATTTTGAAAGTTTTTCAAAGCTCACTATAGAGCAGTTGGAGCTGCTTGCAAAAGTAATTGCTTATGAACATACCAAAGTTTCTGCGGAAAGTTTAAAACAGATTAAAAAGAATGAAAGAAAAATTGATGCTTATGAAATTAAAATAAGCAACAAGATTATCAATACGATTGTTCTTTATAAACCAGTCGCTTCAGAACTTAGAAATATGATGGCATCCTATCGGATGATAACCAATTTGGAACGTATCGGCGACCTGGTTATGAAAGTGGTGAATGCGTTGAGAAAACTCAAAGACAACAGCCTGCTTTTATTGAATTTGGAAGACATAAATAAAATGTTGGACTTAACCATCGAAATGGTCTCAAAAGCAACATCTTCATTTACAAACAACGATAAAAATGCTGCCCTTTGGACCATCAAGAGTGATCTTATTGTTGATGATTTAAACCATCATATCTTGCAGAATTCTATGCTTGCACAAAAAAAACCCGGTGAATTGCAAAAGATGATTTTAAACTTCATGGGAGTAAAAAGCATTGTTTCCAGTATTGAACGGATAGCTGACCATGCCGAACATATTGCAGAGGCTTCTATTTATGCTTTTGAAGGAACTGACATAAGGCATCAGGAGATACAGAAACATTGAGTTGTCGGGAACCGAGAACTGCCATGTATAATGTATATAATGTTGTCCTTTCGAACCGAGCGTAGCGAGTGTGAGAAACCCTCCCCGGAACCAAGCTGTCATTCCGACAAACACGCCGGAGGCACGAAGGCGTGTGAGGAGGAATCCCCCAAGTACAAACCATGAGGGGATAACTCCCTGCGGTACCAATGATAACTATTTGTAAGGATCAGAAATTCTGCATATTAAAAAAACAACCTTTTGAATAATGAATATTGATTAACGATTTGCGAACTTCAAAAATCAAAAATCGTTAATGGATATTCGATATATAAGTGACACTCTAATACTTGTGATTTCCCCAGCCCATTTGTTATAAAAACTACTTTATTCCGTATTTACTCATCTTGGTATGAAGGGTGGAAGCAGGAATCCCAAGTATTTCTGCGGCTTTTGTTTTGTTGTGCTTTGATCGCTCCAAGGCAATTTTTATGGTGGTAACTTCAACTTCAGCAATAATATTTACCAATGGTTGGTTTCCAATGAGCTGGTTTATTGGCATAGATGTAGGATTGCTAATTTCCGTCGGGATTTTTGTAATGTCGATCTTACCGGCTTGTGCCAACAAAACAAGACGCTCAATAATATTTTTTAGTTCACGGATGTTGCCGGGCCAATGGTAGTTCAAAAGAGAATTAAATACATCAGGGTCAATTTCCACTTTCCTGCCCTGGGCAAAATAGTTAATGAAATAATGAATAAGTATTTTAATATCCCTTTTCCTTTCACGCAATGCGGGCAAATGGATGGGAAAGACATTCAAGCGGAAATAAAGGTCAGGCCTAAATTTTCCTTCTTGAACAAGCTTGCGAAGGTCTGCTTTGGTAGAGGCGATGATACGGATGTTTACCGGCTCCTCCTTGCTACTCCCAACTTTTTCAACTTTGCGTTCTTCAATCGCTCTCAAGAGTTTCACTTGAAGCACCAATGGAATGTCATCGATATCATCGAGGTATAAGCTGCCATTGTTGGCAAGTTGAAACCTTCCTTCCCTATCTTTTTCAGCGCCGGTGAAGGCCCCTTTTACATGACCAAATAGTTCGCTTTCAAATATTTCCTGTGATAACACGGCACAACTCACAGCAACGAATGGCTGATTCTTTCGTGAAGAATTATAGTGAATAATTTTGGTCAGTAATTCCTTTCCTGTGCCAGTTTCACCGGTAATGAGGACATTGCTGTCAGAATTAGCCGCGATCCTTATTAGCTCAAACAGGCTTGCGTTCTCGTCCGGGTTTCCTACAAATGAGGAAAAATCAAATTTTTGTTCAAAATGTGAGCGCAAACGCTTATTCTCTGACTTCACTTTTTTCAGCTCACAGATCCTGCCAAGGATGGCCAGTAATTCTTCAGTCTGAAAAGGTTTTGCAAGATAATCATAGGCACCGGACTTTAAGGCCTTCACGGCTGTCGCGACACTGGCATAAGCGGTCATAAGGACAACAGCTGTCTCAGGGCTGAGTTGTTTTATCCTTTCCAACAATTCCAGCCCATCTATCTCCGGCATTCTCATATCCGTAACGACCACGTCCGGTTTCTCTTCCAACAGTCTTTGTAGAGCTCCGGCAGCACTTGAAAACTCAAACACAGTATAAGCTTCTTCGCGAAGTCCGTCAGCAATGCTCACACGTAAAATGCGTTCATCATCTACAATAAAGATCTTTAATTTTTTCATACAAATTGACTGGCTATGTAGCAATGGGGAATTTAATCAATATTTGCATTCCTCCTTCATTTCTGTTTTTTGCAATAATATCTCCACCATGCTCTTTAATAATGTTATAACTTATGGATAATCCCAAACCCGTGCCTTGCCTGATTTTTTTCATGGTAAAGAAAGGATCAAAAATAAGGCTCAGCATTTCAGCTTCCATGCCAACTCCGTTATCACTAATTTCCAAAAGAAGGTCAGCATCACTTATCCGGATAATAAATATGATTTGCCCGGCAATGCCGTCTTCGGAATTCTTCCGCTCACCAATGGCATCAATACTGTTTAAAACAATATTCAGAATTACATGTTCCAAGTGATTGACACTCCCTAAAATCGGTGGGATTTTATCCGGAAATTCCTTGATGATGGAAACGCTGGATTGTTCCAAATGGAATGCCGCAAGCATTAGGGCATCTTCAACAATTGCTTCGATGTCCACCGGCGTTTTAACAAACTCGTGTTTCCTGCTGAAATTCAAAACCCCATTAACAACCTTTTCAATTTTAGTGATGGCTTCTTTCATCATCGAGATGTATTCCTGATTGCTTAAATACCTTTCCGGTTTCTCAGAAATCAGACGCAAACTATTCCGAAGTCCGGCAATAGGGTTGTTAATTTCGTGTGCCAAGCCCGCAGCAATTGTTCCGACAGAAGCCATTTTTTTTGATTGTAATAACGACTCTTGTGTGGATTGAAGTTCTTTATAGGCAAAAGTCAAACGGCCGATCATTTCGTTGAAAGTAAAAATAAGCGTATCCAGTTCATCATTCACCCTGATAATCTTCTTCAAACACAAAACGAATTTGTTTTGAAATTGTATTTTGTTAATCTTAACAACATCCAGGCTTGCAAGGTCTAGGCTGGAAGCAGTAGTGCTGATCGTTTTAATAGGTTGCGTAATGATGTATGAAAAAATAAACGCCGCTAAAACCCCAATCACTAAAAAAATAACCACCATCCATAAAAATATCTTGGTCGTATCCCAAACTTCCTTTTGGTAGCCCTCTTCAAAAAATCCAACACGCACCACTCCGATATTGGTTGACAAAATTGGGATTGCGATATCCTGTACGATATAATCAGGATTATCAGTATTCTCAATAAGCACAGTGGCTCGTGCTTCCCCCGGTTTTAGAACATTCGCATTGATAAGTTTTTTTGGGATTCCCTTAAAAAAAGTATGGGCGATAACCTGATTCTTGCCGTTCAGGATTAATATATAAGCGAGATCTTTATCGGTTTGTTTCACGTTTGACACCAACTCGTTCAAAGCAGCCACATCATCATAGACCAAGGGCTGTAGGGCCATGTCCCCAAGCATTTTGGCAATACTCGTTCCATGCTTAAGTAACTCCGACTCAAAAGTTTCATAAACGGAGTGCCTTATATAATAGATGTTAACCGAGCCAAATACCACCACTATTAATACTAAGGCAATAGAAAACTTCCAAAACAATGGTAAAAATATTTTTTTCATTGTTTAATAATTTTATCCATGCTTCGAATTGAGTTGTACAGTGAATCATTGGCAGGAACAAAGCGTTCAATCATTAATTTTTCAAGAATTTTGACCCCTAAAGTATCTTTATCCATTTGGCATAAAATGCGCCGTAACTTTCTTATGGATGAATCTGAAGTTGAAGCGGGAACAACGATGGGGGGAATCCCAAAGTATGGTGATTTTTCGATTATTCTGATATTTTTGAGTCGTTCAGGGTGAGAATGTTGTAAATAATCAAATATGAGGCCGTCAACGGAAGCACCATCCACAATTTGTTTTGCCACCAGCTGAATGGAAATATCGTGGGCATGGGTATAGACGAAATTCTTAAAGAATGTTTTTTTGCTATAACCAAATGATTTTATTCTGCTAAGGGCATAAAAATAGCCTGTGTTGGAAAGAGGATCTGTAAATGCAAAGGACTTCCCTTTTAGGTCCTCAAATTTATTAATCCCCGACGACTTATAAGTTATGATATAAGCCTGGTAAGTAGGCCTCCCATTACACACAGGTACAGCTACAATCTTTATTGGATAACCTTCCTCACGAAGATTCACATAGGCGCCAGAACAAATAAAAGCCATATCAACCTGATCGTTTTTCAAGAGCTTATTGATTTCGGAATACGTTTTCCGCTGAACAATTTTAACCTTTGTCTTGGTCCTTTTCGAAATGTATTGAAACAATTCTTTATAATAAACAAAGGTTTCCTTTGGGGAAATCATCGCTGAAACAGCAACTTTTAACGAAGGAATGGTATCTGCAGGCGAATAAGTTGAATCCCTGTTATTTGTATCGCTGAGGTTGATGCTAATATGTGGATCGTTTTTTCCTGAAGGGAGCATTTCACAAGCAGAAAAAAGCACAAAAACCAGAAGGGGGTATACCCACCTGAACTGAAATCTATGTTGAACTTCTTTCATATTTTTCATGATTCAGAATTAACACTAAAGAAATTTTTCTACGAAAGTAAAGCTAAAAAAAACAAAAAGAGTTTTAACTAGGTCAATTATCAGAAAATTATATATTTGGCTGGTAATTCTAAGCCTGCCAAACGAATTGGTGGGGAAAGGATAAAATTCTCAGAAAAAATATACGCATGAAAAAGCTGTTTATCGTGATCTTTGCTACGCTCTTACTCACCCAATGCAAGGAACCCATCAAGAAAAATGAAAACAAAGTGGCAACGGGTGTTATTTCGGACAGTGCTATGGTTGTCTGTGCCCGAGCTGAGGCTTCTGCGATTGGTATTAAAATATTGAAAAGGGGTGGAAATGCCTTTGATGCCATGATTGCCACTGATTTAGCGTTAACAGTATCCTATCCTTTTGCAGGAAATATTGGCGGTGGTGGATTTATGGTATACCGCACACACGATGGTAAAGTGGGGGCACTTGATTATCGTGAGAAAGCGCCTATGGCAGCCAGCCGAAATATGTATCTTGATGCCAACGGAAATGTAATACCGGGAAAAAGTACATTGGGAGCCATGGCCGTGGGCGTGCCGGGAACGGTAGCGGGTTTGTTTAAAGTGTATAAAAAATTCGGTAGTATGCCATTTAAAGAACTAATTCAACCGGCCATTGATCTGGCCCAAAAAGGCGTTGTAGTTACTCGCAAGCAAGCCGCAAGGCTCAACCATTACCGTAAATACTTTGCCGAGGAGAATCATCGGCCTATATTGCTGGATAAAGATTGGAAAGAAGGCGATACCATTAAATACCCGGCACTAGCTAGAACTTTCGAAAGAATCAGAGATAATGGCCGTGATGAATTTTATGAAGGTAAAACAGCCGATATGCTGGTTTCTTATGTTCAGGAACATGGCGGAATCATCACTAAACAGGACTTAGCCCAATATGAGGCTAAATGGCGGAAACCAATTGTATTCGACTATAAAGGAGCAAAAATAATTTCCATGTCGCCTCCATCAAGTGGTGGGATATGTGTGGCCGAAATATTAAATGCCATTGAACCGTTTCCGATAAGTTCTTATGGACATAATACAACAAAATATATCCAACTGCTTACTGAAGCAGAGCGCAGGGCTTTTGCCGACCGCGCTTACTTCTTGGGCGACCCTGACTTCGAGAAAATACCTATTGATACCTTAATTTCTTCAGAATATGCCCGGAGAAGAATGTCGACCTTTTCCTGGAAAAAAGCTACGCCTTCGTCTGAGGTAGCGCACGGGAAAATTGTAGGGTATGAAAGCATGGAAACAACCCATTATTCCATAGTGGATAAATATGGCAATGCAGTGGCGGTTACTACAACCCTCAACGGAGCTTATGGGTCAAAACTATATGTTTCTAAAGGAGGCTTCTTTCTGAATAATGAGATGGATGACTTTAGCTCAAAACCGGGGACCCCTAACCAATTTGGCCTGGTCGGGGCAGAGGCCAACTCCATAAAACCCGGAAAGCGCATGTTAAGCTCCATGACTCCGACAATTATCGCAAAAAATGGAGGTTTATTCATGGTACTTGGATCTCCGGGAGGATCTACCATTATTACTTCTGTGGTTCAAACTTTTTTAAATGTTTATGGATTTGGTATGAGTATGCAGGATGCCGTAGACGCACCACGGTTTCATTCGCAGTGGTTGCCCGATGACATAAAAATGGAACCGGGTGGTTTTAGCCTTCTTTTACAAGATTCATTGCGAAAATTAGGTTATGCAATAGATACCACTTCTGCGCCGGTGATAGGGAAAGTGGATGCGATTTTACGTTTGCCCGATGGGAAGCTTGAGGGCGGTGCTGACAGAAGAGGAGATGACAGGGCCGTGGGATATTAAAACCGGTTTTTGCATAAAGCTTGTAAGGTGGTTTTGCCAATAGGTTCTAATGTGCCCGGTTAAAGGGTTCCTTCATATCCTCAAATGAAAAATTTCCGGATGCCTCATGGCGGTGACGGTTGGTGCATGTTGCGGAGCGGATTTCGGGGAGCGATCCTGTCCGGTAGGACATGAACGGCGATGAGGGAATCCGCCTTTGAATGACGCACCGACCCCGCTCTGAGATATGCACTTTGTTATGCCGACATGTTTCAATTTTCAGGATGATTAGTTTTAGGTTTTTGATTTTTATTATATTTCTGGTTTTATACCAAATCAATTATTATCACTAAATTCTCTTTTACAATATCAATAAGGTTTTTTGGTAAGTCTCCAACTTTTTTTACTAATCGGTAATTATCAATTGTCCTAATTTGGTCAATCATTACATCACAGTTTTGATGTAAATTTGCTTCTCCTTTCTTTATATGTACTCGTAAAATATCCGAATCTTTTTTAACATTTGTCGTTATTGGACAAATAATTGTTGAAGGGTGCGGTATTTGATTTAGAAGATTTGTTTGAATAATAAGCACTGGCCTTGTTTTTCCAGCTTCTGTTCCTATTTGTGGATTTAAATCTGCAATCCAGATTTCGTATTGTTTAATCGACATAATCAATCTCCTCAAAATCTTTTAATACAGCCATTGAATCAGTTTTTACTAAATCAGATTCCTTTTTAAGTTTCTTTTCTAAAATCGCGCGTTTCTGCAATCGGTTATAGTAATCAATTGCATCGTTAATATACCTATTTCTTGGTTTTTTAATTTTTGAAAGAATTTTTTCAGTTTCTCCAAAAATTGAATCGTCTATTTTTAATGATACCGTTTTCATAATTTATAACTTTTTGATATATCAAAAGTATATCATTTTTGTATATTAAGCAAGTATTTGTTTTTTATTCGCAAATTACCACCTAAAAAAGTGAAAAAAGGTCGGGGTAGTTTATTTTGTTACAATCAGTATGGTAGAACGCAAGGGCACGATCTACAAATTTGCACCAACGGATGTATTAGAATTAATACTTAACTTCTTTCTGGTATTTTTGAACATTGTTATAGGCTGCACACTTACTTGTAGATGTGCAGGAAGTTGCCAGCAAGGCAATAAAAGCCAACATAGATAATAAGATCAGTATTTTTTTCATAACTTTACCATGGTTTAATGAAGACCATACAAATAAAAGCAGATTTTATACAAATAACAAATAAATCTGTGGTTTAGTATAAAAAGGGAAAAGAAATGGCTGAAACTGATCTGGATATTGAAGAAAGTTGGAAAATTGCCCTTCAGGAAGAATTTGACAGTGCATATTTTCATTCATTGAAAAACTTTTTGCGTGATGAGGTTAAAACACAAAAGGTTTTTCCAGCGGGGAAACTGATATTTTCCGCCTTTAACTTAACACCGCTCACCTCTGTCCGTGTGGTTATTTTAGGCCAAGACCCATACCACGGAGTCGGTCAGGCACATGGATTGGCATTTTCTGTTGCTAATGGTGTGGCCATTCCCCCTTCTTTGAAGAATATTTATAAAGAATTGCACGACGATTTAGGGATACCCCTTCCGACGACCGGCAACCTGGAAAAATGGGCTAAACAAGGTGTATTATTGCTCAATGCCACCCTCACGGTAAGATCCGGCCAACCAGGTTCCCATCAGGGAAAGGGATGGGAAGAATTTACAGATCAGGCCATTCGAACGATATCTGATTTGCGTGCAGGGGTAGTTTTTCTTCTTTGGGGTCGATTTGCTCAAAACAAGGAATCACTCATTGATACTTCCAAACATTATATTTTAAAATCTACACATCCGTCGCCATTTTCAGCGCATAAGGGTTTTTTAGGTTGCAGACATTTTTCAAAGACCAATGAAATTCTCAGAGGAAATGGATTGGGTGAAATTGATTGGGATCCCGAAGGGATTCAACAACAATAAGTATAAGTGAAACCTAGTGTAATACCGATTATCAATCAAAATGCGCCTTTAGTTCGTTATCCTCCTAAAGCCGCTTTGATTGTATATCGGCATTTACTCCCGAAAAATTTCGGGATATATTTTAAAATGCTTTACTGGCATTTTGAAATACAATTGGTATAACAATAAAAAGATAAATTAGAACCCGAAAAAGGTTCAATAATCTGTTGGAAACCTATTCAAATATTCTATTCCACTTAGTCCATTTGTGTACTTTTGTCAAAATTTCGTTATGAAAAAAATCGTTTTCGCTACAAATAATGTTCATAAACTTGCTGAACTTAAGGAAATTATTGGGGAAAGGTATACCATACTTTCCCTGGGAGATTTGAATTTTCATGATGAAATTCCTGAAACCGGAGATACCCTGGCAGAAAATGCCTCTCAGAAATCGCATTTTATTTATGAGCGTTACGGACTGGATTGTTTTGCCGATGATACCGGCCTGGACGTTGACGCATTGAACGGTGCTCCCGGAGTGTATTCGGCGCGATATGCCGGATACGACTGTTCTTATGAAGAAAATCTGCAAAAGTTATTAAAGGAAATGCATGGAAAAAAGAATCGAAAAGCCCGATTCAAAACAGTCATTTCCTTACTTCTTGACGGGAAGGAATATTTCTTTGACGGTAGGGTAGAAGGTACAATTACCAAAGATCGTCGGGGCACTGAGGGCTTTGGTTATGACCCTGTATTTTTGCCCGACGGCTTTACAGACACTTTTGCTGAGATGAACGCTAAGCAAAAAAACGAAATTAGCCACCGTGGCCGTGCCGTAGCTAAACTGGTGGGATTCTTCAAGGGCTTAGAGGAATAAAATAACAAATCCTAACCACCTAAACCTCTACCACTTAATAGGCTAGTGATATTTTTCTTTGCTATAAATATATTCTTAATGGGGTAAATATGCGTCGATTAAGTCGTAAAGATCTTGTTTTCGAAAAGGTTTTGAGATAAAAGCATCACAACCAGCTTCCATAGCTCTTTCCTTGTCAGCCTCAGTGGAATAGGCAGTTTGTGCAATGATGGGAAGATTAGGACGGATAGCTTTTATTTTCCTTGAGGCATCGAAACCATTCATCCCCGGCATCTTCAAGTCCATCAAAACCAATTTTGTTTCTTGATGGGCTTCACAAAACGCGACCGCTTCTACACCATTGGTTGCGTGTTGTAAATCGAAAGGATATTCTGATTTTCGAAGAAGAATTTCAATAAACTGATAATTAACTTCCTCGTCTTCTACAATAAGTATCATGATTTTTGACTTTTTTTTATCATTTTCTCCAACTTTCGAAACATAGACAGCTTTGTACGGAATCTCCACATAAAAGGCAGACCCCTTTCCTTTTTCTGATGTCACTCGAATACTTCCTCCAAGTAACCTGGCATTTTCGCGGGCAATTGAAAGACCCAAACCCAATCCTCCGAATTTTCGTGATATTTCCTTTTCTTCTTGCGAAAAACGCTCGAAGATCTTTTCCAGCATTTCTTTTCTAATCCCAACGCCGGTGTCTTTTATACAAAATTCAAGTTTTTTTCCTTTCTTTTGCAAGCCGATCTCTATTTTCCCTTCGTGGGTAAATTTGATGGCATTTTCCAATAAATTTCCAATAATTTTTAGCAATTTACTTTCATCTGTAAACACTATACTTTCTTCATGGCTCAATAAATTTCTAAGATAAAGATGCAAGCCGGATTCTTGTGCTTTCAAGTCGTAAATGCTAAAAAGCTGCATGAGTAAATCTGATAAGGAAACCTCCATTTCAACAACTTTTATCTGCTGGGTCTGCAGTTGTGAAATTTCCAGGATATCATCTATAATCCGTAATAACTGCTTGCTGCTGTTTACAACAATGTTTGCATAAGTCTTTCGTTCTTCGCTTTTAAGGTCTTCCTGGTTCAGCAGGCCGGAAAAGCCGATAATCCCATTCATGGGAGTTCTGATCTCATGTGAAAGGTTCGCCAGAAATTCCGACTTTAAACGGTTGCTTTCTTCAGCTTTTTCTTTGGCCTTGATCAAATCATGCGTCAATTTCACTTGTTCGCTAATGTCGTGTTGTATGCCAATAAACCGACGATTTCCGTGATCATCAGAAAAAAGTTTCCCTACCGTATGCATAATCCATTCGCTGCCATCTTTTCGGAGCATCTTTACTTTTAATTCATAAGTCTTATGGTTATCAATGGCCTCCCTCATGGCTTTTTCAATCTTTTCAAGCTCGTCGGGATGGGTAAATTGATCAAATGATTCACGGCTGGGACTAATTTCGCCGGGTTTAAGTCCAAACTGTCTAAAAGTTTGATCCGACCAATTCAATTTGTCATTAACCAAATCCCAATCCCAACTTCCAATTTGCCCGACTTCCTGAGCAAGGGAAAGGCTTTCATTGGTTTTTCGTAAGGCTTCCTCCGCTTTTTTGCGTTCGGTAATATCATTATTTACTGAAAGAATTCCTTGGCGTCCATCTGGTAATATGATGCGTGTATCTGTAAGCTCGGCATGCTGCTTGCTGCCGTCTTTACGAACGTTAATCACCTCCTGACGTAAGGTTTCGCCAGCAATAATTCGCTGTAGATCTTTCCGAATTCGTGTTTCATCTTCTTCAGGGGCAAAAATGCGAATATTCTTTCCAAGCAGTTCTTCTTTTGAATAACCCGAAAGACGAAAAACAGCTTCATTTGCCTCCAGAATATTACCCTCCGTATCTTCCAAAAGTATACCTGCCGGCGATAGCGCAAACAAACTCCGATAGTATTCCTCGCTATAGTGAAGCGACTGAGCGGCCTGATGTTTCTCTAGCTCTATTTTCTTCACTTTGATAGCCCGTTTAATGGACATGCCTATTCGATGGAGGTGTTCTTTAATCACGTAATCATCAGCTCCTGCTTTCATGCACTCAACAGCTGTGGTCTCGTTTAATGAGCCGGTTACGATGATAAATGGGAGCAGGTAATAATGCTTGTTTCGGTATTTCAAGGCCTCCATGCCGTTGTAGCCAGGTAGCATATAATCGGATATGATAATGTCAAAAGTGCCTTTTCTTAAAGCGTTGTGGAAGTCTTTTTCATTATCCACACATTCCATTTCAAATGACTTCAGATGCTTTTTTAAGTTGCGATGGAGCATCTCAACGTCAGCCTCATTGTCCTCGATAAGTAATATCTTAAAAGTTTTCTTATTCATGCTTTTGTTGAGTCGTTGGTTCGTTTATTTTCAGCCAGTATAGCCCGATTTCTTTAACACATTCGGTAAATTCATGAAAATTTACCGGTTTTGTAATAAAACTATTGACCCCTTCTCCCCAAGAGTTAGCCTCGTCTGATTCCATGTTTGAACCGGTGAATATCACCACCGGGATTTTCTGAGTACTCGTGTTTTTGCGAATGGCTTTTAAGACATCCAAGCCATTCATGGAGGGCAGGTTCAAATCTAGAATTATTAGTTTTGGAATTAAAGGTGCCGAGGATGAAAAAAGCAAATCCAATGCCTGGTGTCCATCTTCGACAATTTTAATTTGGTGGCTCAAACTACTGCTTCTCACGGCCTTTAGGAAAAGCTCCCTATCCGCAGCATTATCCTCTATTAGCAGTATGTCTGTATGTATGGTTTTCAAAGGATTTTCTTTTAGCTTTGTAGTTAATGAGAACAAAAATCATGAGTTTCTGTTGTTGTTATCTGGCTGATACAAAGATACAAAATAATATAGGAACCTATGAGTATAAAAATCCAATAATTTTGCCGTGCTACTTGCTATTAAATATCCTCTGAGAGATCTTCGCGAATGATTAGTTTCTTCTTGAGTGTTTTAAGCTCATTCCTGAGCTCTTTAATTCGAAATTCGCGGTTGATAAACAATTCGTTATACCGACTCAACTCATTATTCTTAATCCGGAGTGTCTGATTAACATTTTCCAGCTCGGCAGTACGCTGCTTAACAATGTTTTCCAGCTCTTCATGATACCTATGAAGTTCTTTCTCAATTTTTTTACGTTGAATAATTTCTTGCTCCTGTAAGTTAAGATGGTTGACATTGGCCAACGCCAAACCCAATGTTTGTCCAATTGAAAAGAAAGTGTCTTTTTCACTTTGTGTGAGTTCAATTGCCTTTTTAAACAGAAGATCGATTACTCCCAGCACTTTATTCTGGTATATAAGTGGAATGGAGACGGTACTACGGTAGCCTGCTTTTGAAAGAGAACCGACTGCAAAAGGTTTAATTCGATCTTCCTCCAGGAAATTGCTGCTTAAAATAACTTCTTGCTTGTTAACTGCCAGGCCAGCGAGACTTTTATGTAAAGGAAGATGTTGAAGGACAGAAACCAAGGTTTTTGAAAATCCCACAGCTGCAACAAATTCCAATTGATCTTCTCCTTCTTCCAATACAAAGAAACCTACCGAGGGTGTTCCTGCATATTTTCTAAGGGCTTCTGTTGTTCTTAAGGCCATCGTATTACGATCAAGGGGTAAACGAACGGCATCGGCCACGCTCTGTACTGCCTTGAGCGATTGGTAATTTTGTTTTAAAACTTCATGAGCCTGCTGAATTTCAGCTTCTGCTTTTTTTCGAGCAGTAATGTCGATGAGTTGAACAATTGTTTGAGGGTATCCCATACGATCTTTTATTACCGAAGAAGAAATTTCTACATTTCGATTGGAACCGTTTTTTTGCAAAATAACGAATTGGTAACGTGAAGGGACTTCTTTGCCCGCCTGCCTATCCTTATAATGATTGGTGACAAGTTCTATACTTTCGGGGCTTAGAAATTTTCGAAAAACTGAGCCTACGACTTCTTCATGAGGATATCCAAAAATTTTGCACAGATTTTTATTTGCATAAGTAATGGTAAATGAATTGTTAATTAATCCGATTCCTTCAAAAGAGTATTCCACCATCGTATGATAACGACGCTCACTTTCGTTTAATGCCTGTTCAACAAGCATTTGGCTCGTTATGTCAATTACATATCCATGAAAATAGGCTGCGCCGACATCAGAAGGATGGTAGATGGTAAAATCCATCACTTGACGATAATCACCATCGGCATGAAGGATGCGGTATTTTTGCTCATAATTATAAATGCCCTGCTTTTTGAGGAGCTCTATTTCCTTCTCTATTCGCTGTCGGTCTTCCTGATGGATGATATCATCATAGTCCATTTTTCCAGATGTAAAATCCTCGGGATGATATCCAAACTGCGTAAGTATGTTCGGCGATACATAATCAACGGGCCAACCAGTCCCCTCCTTCCATTTAAAAATAACAGTTGGGCCGCCAATAAACAGACTGCGTTCTTCTTCAATAGTCTGCTCAATCTGTTCCTTTTCTGTAATATCGCGGAGGGTTAAATGTACCAAGCTTTCATCTTCGTTGTGAAAGGGAATTCCACTCGCTTCTACCGTACGGATATTGCCTTTGAAAGTTATAACCTGTGTTTCGCGAAACGGAATGTTTTGCTTTTTCTTTATTACATTTTGAATGCGACTTTGAATGATGGCCACTTCATTTGGATCTTTTGTAATAAAATCGAAAATAGAACGGCCAATTAACTGTGAATCATCCGTAGCTTCTATCATTTGTACCGCAGCAGGATTAGCGAACTGAATGATATAATCTTTATGGATAAGGATACCATCTTGCGAAGTTTCAATTATTTGTGTTTGATAGTTAAGCTTTTCTCTGATCTCTTGAGTTTTGTTATTTACCTCTTGTTCCAGCCAAAGATTCTGGTGTTTGAGTTGTTCCATTAGCCTCAAGTAGTCAAATCTGGCACTGACCATATTATTTAATTGAAGCAGGATGGGGACGAAGGATCTCATGTGGGTTTCAGCTTGGCTCCTATCATCTATAAATAGAAAAAAATCATGGGAATCAAAGAGCTTGGTCCCCACCATCAACATAAAATTCGGCTGAAAATCTGATTGCTGAAAACGGAAGAAAATATCTGTTTCGTCTACGTTTTTCAGATCCATTTGTACGATGTTGCCAGTTTTAAATAGGCTGGCAAGGGTTGATTTGCCCAATTTCAATTGGGATAAGCCCATGTTTTTTTCCGAAAAAGAAGCATACTGATGATACAAAGAAACCACCTTGCTGTTTTCCACTTTTCCCAAGGCTGTGAAGGGAATACCCTTCAAAACGGATATTTCCTCCAAAACGTATCGCACAATCTGATGCCGATCAGTCATTTTGAGCAAATGTTCCGAAATCATCGACAGTAGAACAATGCCCTGTGTTTGCTCTGTATATCGCTGATTTTCTTCTGTTAAGATTCTTATTTGGTCTTTCAGCTTAACGATATTATCTGTCTCTTCTTCTTTCATTTTTGTTCTTTGATAAACGATAAAATTAAACCGAATATATTTCAGGCTCATCCTCCTGAGCATAATGCCCTGATGTTGCCTTCAAGCCTATGGCTTGGATCATATTTTTCATCAGTACGGCTTGGCTTTTTATGGAATAATCCGGATTGAGTCGCTTGCTGCTTTTGTCGCCCCCCAATAAATCGGGAACTATAACATCACAGGAATCTACAAAATAAAGCATGACTTTTCTCCAAATAAATAAGCTGGTGGAAATGCCGTGAATCATGAATGCTGTTTCTCCACGACATTCATGATTTTTATAGGCAAAAGGGCCAACATTAGTGCTTTTATGATAGCCGACTTTGTCCATTTTTTTTTATTGTTTTGGGCAAGGTGAATTGTTATTCCCGAAGGGCAATATCTTTTGCAAGATACAAATTTTATTGCATTATCATGGTGGCATCAATATGGCTAAATAATATTTTGTTCAAAAAACTGATGGGGATATGCTGACAATAGGTAGGGTTTGCTGAAAAAATTATTTAAAATCCCGAAGGGATTAAATGTGAATAGCCCCGAATGAAATTCGAGGATGATTTAGCCCCTCAAAACAGAACCCGGAAAGGGTTCAATTTGATTTAAAATATTGTTATTGAACCCTTTTAGGGTTCTTGTTCTTCTCTTATTCTCATCCGCCGGTTACACCGGTGGCTATTCAAGTTAAATCCTGAAAGGATTTATAATTTTCAAAAAGAGAGAAAACTGCAAGGAAAATGAACATATGTACCCAAAAAGCTTGCACTTTATCTTGCAAATATGATATTATTAAATGCATATCAAATATATAAAGATTTTTCAGCAGACCCTAGGTAAATCGCATTAAGATAAAGGGATTATAAAATAATGGCCGTTAGCGAAGCTTAGGGTGAATATTGAAGAGAATTCAGCGCCCGATTCGCATTCAATTAATAATCGAGATTGTGGGAGTCTTCACCGAATTTTATATCAAATTGCACTAGTGGTTTAATTATCAGCTCAACAATTAAATCTTAAAGAAAAAACTTTTGTCCCTTTTTGGATTAAATCCTATACCGGGAATTTATATACAATAGAATTGATATTAAGACCGGCACCCACGGAGGCAAATACAACATAGCTTCCTTTTTCGATTCGTTGCCCTTCCATTTCTCCTTTCAATATAAGGTCAAGTAATGTGGGAACGGTGGCTACCGAACTATTTCCCAGCCATGAAATTGTCATGGGAATTTTTTCTTTTGGGTAAGTTTTCATCCCATAAAGTTTGAAAAGCCGTTGGATAATCGCCTCATCCATTTTGTCATTGGCTTGATGAATCAGAATTTTATCAACCTTATCAATGCCGATTCCTGCTTTGTCAAGGCTTTCTTTAACGGTCTGTGGGACATGCGTTAGGGCATAGTTATAAAGTCTTCTGCCATACATTTTTAGATAAACCTCGTTGCCGTTATATTTAGGGTTATAGGAGTTGTCCATCCATAACTCGAAGGCATGTTCCACTGTATCGCTTCGGGTATTGTGTGTTATTATGCCAACGGGTTCGTCACTTTCAATGGCTTCCAATATGGTGGCACCTGCGCCATCGGCATAAATCATGCTGTCTCGGTCGTTGGGGTCACAAACTCTTGAAAGGGTATCTGAGCCAATAACCATGACCCTGTTTGCATCACCCGATTGCAAGAAATAATTGGCCTGTATCATCCCCTGTACCCAACCCGGGCATCCAAAAGGTAAATCATAGGGAATGGTCTTAGGGTTTAATATGCCCAACTTGTGTTTTACCCGTGATGCCAAGGTAGGAATCTGGTCGGTATGTCTGTTGGAAGCGGGGACATCCCCGAAATTATGAGCGAAAATAATATAGTCCAGACTTTCCGGATCGATGTCTGAGGATTCGAGTGCATCCTTGGCGGCAAAATAACCTATGTCGGAAGCCACCAGATCATCGCTAACATATCGACGTTCTTTTATTCCGGTAATTTTTTCAAATTTATCAATGATCTCGGCTTGATCTACAGCAATTTTATGCCCTTTTTCGTCATAAAATATTGAATCCAAAAAATGACTGTTGGGAATAACTTCTGTGGGAATGTATTTCCCGCTTCCCTTAATAATCGAATACCTTTTTGACTGCATTGTGTTTTTTTTTGAAAAATATCTTGGCAAATAAAAGAATAAATTGTCAGGGTAACCAACTTTTAACATTTAAAATACCAGATTAATTAACGTTCCGTTTTATAAATTAGTATGTAATCAATTAACCAATATATTGAAACGAACAGATTATTAACTTATTATGTACTTATTAGGCAAAATATAAAACTGAATTTTACGAATGCCATCGATTTTTTTTTAAGCATAAGGAACACCACATACTGGTATATGGCGGAGGAATCTACATCCGGTCCATTTACACCTTCGTTTTATGGATTCACTATTTTTGTGTGCATCCAACGAGCAACGAGATAGATAAGTGGAGCAGAAACCATGCCTCCTATAACGTCTAAGGCATAATGGGCTTTTATGTACACCGTGGCCATACAGATAAGCAAGACAAATGGAAGCAGCAGCCAAAAAAGTTTGGGAAGTTTGCGGTAGGTTAGTATCAGGTATATAAACGACATGCCCACATGGGAACTGGGAAATGCACCGGTGGGTTTATCACCGTAATGTTCTACGAACTGAACCAAATCACTGAATATTCCCGAACGGATTGCTTGGTTGAGTGGTGCAGGTAGATAATATTGTGGTCCTTCCGTGGGAATCAGAATAAAAATGAGATAATAGATATATAGGGAAGTAATGATGATGAAAATCATTTTTTCTGCTTCTTGGGGATACCGGAAATAATAAACCAGCGCAAGGCCTAAAGTCATAAAATAATAAGACAAATAACTAAAATTCAGTAGTTCAGCAAACCAATGTTCGGGGAAATGTCTTGAAAATTCGATGCTGGGTTGACTTCCGAAAAGAACCAGTTCCCAATGAATAATTATTGAATCGAAGCTGTGCTGAAAAAACAGATGGTTCAGGTAAGCCGTTTCACCAAAAGTATAAGCCAGCAAAACGAAGGGGTAGAACGATTGTATAAACCGAATGAATTTATTAGCTTTTTTCCGTTGTAGATATACCAGGACGGTGATGAGGAGGATAATTCCCAGCCGAAAGAGCAAATGCACCAGTGAATGGGCAAGCTTTTCCTGAAAGATGAGAATTAGGATACCCGTTAGGATAAGATATCCTGCCGTGCTGAGGTCGGTTGTTAGTAAATTTCGTCTTCTCCAGTTGAGCATGCAGACTCTTTTTAGCCGAAGAGATTATCAACTACCATAGTGAATAGTTCTTTTTCAGATAAACCAAAGGCTTTGGCTTGCTGTGGCAGTATACTGGACTCAGTCATTCCCGGAATGGAATTCAGTTCAAGAAAGTACAAATCTGTTTTGGTGAGGATATAATCGAAGCGAACAAAACCCTTACAATCCATTTGTCGGAACAGAAATGAGGAAAGTGTTTTGATTTCAGCTTCAACATCTTCCGGAAGTTCAGCAGGTGTAATTTCGCTGGCTTTGCCATGAGTATATTTGGCCTCATAGTCAAAAAAGTCATTTTGGCTGATGATTTCCGTAAGTGGGAAAACCAATAGCTCCTGAGCTCGTTTTACAAGTCCGCAGGTAATCTCCCGACCTTGAATGAACTCTTCAATGATGATTCGATGATCTTCTTCGAATGCTTTTTCAATGGCTTTCTGAAAAAAGAGTGGTGAGCTGACTTTCGATACCCCTACACTGGATCCGCTGCCAGAAGGTTTCACAAAAACCGGTAAGCCTAAGTTATCCAGTATCTCATCCTGGGAGAAATTTTCTCCTTTCACGAATGAAAAGGAACGAGCCGTTTTGATCCCGAAGGATTGGATAAAATGATTACATAAAAATTTATTAAAACTTAAAGAAGATGTATCTACCCCGCATGAAGTATACGGAATGTCCAACAAATCAAAATATCCCTGAAGCTTTCCATCTTCACCGGGGGTGCCGTGAATGGCATTGAATACACCATCAAAGATTATGTTTTCACCATTCAAATTCAGACTAAAATTCGATTTGTTGATGAAGACAGATGCTCCTTCTTCAGGAAAATATTCCCAATCTTGACCTCTAATTACCACAAGATAAGGCTTGTATTTACTTCTGTCGATGTGTTTATAAACAATGCGGCCGGTGGACAGTGAAATGTCATATTCACCTGAATTTCCGCCACAAACAATGGCAATGTTTTTCATATTTCCTTTTCCAATAATTTTTACCTTTGTCGAATTCTGTATGATCTAAATGATTGAACAAAGTTAAATAGTTTATCGAATTCCTGAAATTATAAATTCAAACATGAGTTTTTTTTATTTTCTGGGTAAAAAGAAGTTTTACTTGCAGCTACTAATTTCTATAGTGTTGACCCTGTTGATTTTATGGGGTGTTTTCAAATTTCTGAATGTGTTTACCCGACATGGAGTTGTTTATCTGGTTCCTGACTTTTCGGGGCAAATGGTGCCGGATTTGAAGGCTAAACATTTTGATGATTATTTTGATTTGACGGTTATTGATTCGGTGTATGATAAAAGACATGTCCCCGGCTCCATTGTGATGCAAAACCCTTTGCCAGGAGCCAAAGTAAAGCAGGGTCGCCATGTTTACCTTACCATTGTTGCTAAAATGCCCGAGATGGTTAAGATGCCGAATTTGAGGAATCTTTCGCTCAGGCAGGCCTTGGTGACACTTGATGAAAACGGATTGCAGGAAGGAAACCTGGAATATGTGGAATATTTTGCCAAGAATGCAGTGGTGGATCAGCTGGTTGGTGCTGAGCCTATTGAAGTTGGAACCGAATTGCGAAAAGGGACGATTATTGATCTGGTGGTTGGAAAAGGGGAGCATCCAGAATTGGTGCCATTGCCATTTTTGATAGGAATGAAAATTGATGCTGCCCATCACAGCCTACACTTTGCTTCTTTGAATGTGGGGCAGCAATATTTCATGGATGGAAATGACACAGCCCATGCCCGTGTTTATAAAACCGAACCGGAAGCCCTTTCGAGGAGCCTGTTAAATTTAGGTGATTCGGTGAGCATATGGTACCGTTCGGATGAAAATTTTGACTTTAAAGAATATATTCAACAAATCACGACTGACACTACTGTGAGCGACACCAATGGGCTTGCAAATCCCATCATAAAAAATGATACGATTTATTAAAATATTAGGTGCTTTTTGGTTTGTTTTGTTGACAATTCAGATGAATGCACAGGAGTTGCTGAGTGGTTTACCAAGCAATGAGTTGGTGGCTGGTAAAATCAGTAAACAGCCTGACAATAAAAGTTTGAAGCTGAATAAAGAGACAGCGGTATATTATGCCGGGCTACCATTTTTTGATGATTTCAAAAACAGAACGCTATTTGCCGACCCCAGTCATTGGATAGGACGATCGGTATTTGTAAATAATAGCTTTGGCTATTTGCCACCCAATCAGGGGGTAGCTACTTTTGATGCACTGGATTCAACAGGTACTCTATATCCCACAGCGAGTTCTGCTCCTTTCCGGGCAGACGAGCTTACTTCTGTAGGTATTCGGCTCGACTCCGTTTATAAGCCATCCCCCCGACGTTTGGAGCCTAAAGATTCGCTTTATCTGAGTTTTTATTACCAGCCACAGGGTTACGGTAATGCTCCCGAGGAAGGAGATTCATTGGTGCTTGCTTTTCGAGTGTTAACAGGCGATTCCATATTTTCCCCTATCGATTCTGTTTGGGAAGCACAGGCAGCTTGGAAAACGGTTTGGAAAACTGCGGGCATGAGCCTGTCGGCATTTCAAAAGCAATATGGCAAAAATTTTGTACAAGTGATGATTCCTATTCGTGACAAAGACTTATTTTATAAAGGGTTTCAATTTCGGTTTTATAACTATGCCAGTATAGCCAACGAGCTTAATCCGGTATTGAAATCCAATGTAGACGAATGGAATATTGACTATGTTTACCTAAATAAGGGACGTTCTGCGGGCGATACCACTTACCGAGCATTGGCATTTTCGGGCGAAAGCCCATCTTTCCTGAAACATTATTTGGCTATGCCTTATCGGCAATACCGTGCTGACCCCACCAATTCGCTTCGTCCTGATTTTCACCTAAATATAGCAAACCTTGATCGTGTGGATCATCAAATCCATTATAGGTATACCGTTACTCAGCGAAATGGTGACTTTTTTTATGATTATAATGGCGGAATTTGCAATCTCGCACCTTTCTACCAATTTGGATTTCAAGATTGCAATAGCAGCTGCAGCGCAGCCCAAGCTTGTCCACCTGTCAATAGCCTGTTTTCTCTCGACTATGATCGCGATACTACCTCCTACCGAATCGTTCATTACATCAGCGATTCAAGTGTCTCCCCTGTTCTGGTTGATTCAATGGTTGCAGTTCAGAAGTTCTATAATTATTTTGCCTACGATGATGGGAGTCCTGAATTGGGTTATGGTGTGATTTCTACAGGATCGTCTGTAGCTTGCCAATTCAACGTGAATGTTCCCGATACTTTACGATCTGTCCAGATCTATTTTAATAAAACTTCTTCCACTGGGGCTGAATATTTCAACCTGATGGTCTGGCGCGACAATAACGGGAAGCCGGGAGAAGTCATTTATGAGCAGGATAATCTTGTTGTAAAATGGGAGGATGGGATCTATCAATTTCATAATTATATGCTGGATAGCCCACTCTTGGTTTCAGGCACATTTTATGTCGGCTACCAACAACAAGATCAAAACCTGAATATAGGTTTTGATGCCAATCATGATGCTCAGGATAAAAACTTTTACTCACTTGGAAATGATTGGTATCCCTCTCAATTTCAGGGTGCATTGATGATGCGTGCCGTTCTGGGTTCCGCTTTGATCGCTGGAATAAGCAAGGAAAAAACTCAGGAGGTGAAAGCCTTGCAGGTTTATCCCAATCCCAACCGGGGAGAATTTCATTTTGTGGGATTGGAACTGAAAGCCGGTCAATGGGCAGCAGTCGCTGTTTACAATATTTATGGCAGTCTGGTGTTTCAACGGCACATCACTCAAAATAAACTGGATGTTGGTTATTTACCCACTGGTTTATATGTGGCTAAAGTTCAGGTAGGGGCAAGGCTGTTCAGTACAAAATTTTTGATTCGAAAATAATATACATGGAAGAACTGATGAGCCAGGAGACCGATGAGTCTCAGGAAATGTTTGAACATCACCGAATTATAGCTGACCCAGGCCAGACTCCCATTCGGATTGATAAGTTTTTATTCAATAGGATTGTCAATGTTTCCAGAAATAAAATACAAAATGCAGCCAAGGCAGGTACGATTCTGGTAAATGATAAGCCCGTAAAATCCAATTATAAAATACGACCTGAGGATGTGATCTCCGTTGTGTTATCCCATCCCCCCAGGGAGTTAAATATATTAGCTGAAGACATTCCGATTGAGGTGATTTATGAGGATAAGGATGTTATTGTCGTCAATAAACCGGCCGGAATGGTCGTACATCCGGCACATGCCAATTATTCGGGAACACTTTTGAATGCCCTGGCAGGATATTTTCAGAAAGAAGGGCGAGGAGAGGTGGAAAATGGTTTTGGCTATTTGGTGCATCGTATCGACAAAGATACCACCGGCCTTTTGCTGGTTGCCAAAAATGAGCTGGCGCAGACCATCATAGCCAAACAATTTTTTGATCATAGTGTTGAGCGGGTATATCAGGCTATTGTTTGGGGCGATTTTGATGAAGAAAGTGGCACCATTGAGGGAAACATTGGCCGGCATCCCAAAGATCGTAGGGAGATGACTGTTTTTAAAGATGGATCTTCGGGCAAGCCGGCAGTGAGCCATTATAAAGTATTGGAACCGCTGGGATATGTTACTGTGGTGGAATGTAGATTGGAAACCGGTCGAACACACCAGATCAGGGCGCATTTTCGTTTTATCGGGCATCCGCTATTTAATGACGAGCGCTATGGAGGGAACCTCATTTTAAAAGGAACGACCTTTACGAAATACAAACAATTTGTTCAGAATTGTTTTAAAATACTACCCCGCCAGGCGCTGCATGCCAAGACCCTGGGATTCACTCACCCCACCACCGGCGAGAAACTTTTTTTTGATACTGATTTGCCTGAAGATATGCAATCGGTCATTGATAAATGGCGGCTGTATGCTGCTAACCGGGAGGTCTAAAAGATGAATGTTTGAATGCTTGAATGTATGGGTGAATGAAAATGGTCAACCCTGTTCCGGCAACGACAATTCACCATTCACCGATCACTACTCACTTTTCCCCCAACCGTTTCAGGCGTCCACGCCTGAAAAATAAAAGCATCGGTTCATAAATCTTTGAGCGAAGACGCTCAAAGCGGTTTGGGTTTGAATGATTTATTTAGAAAATGCAAGCCTAAAACTGGTTCAAGCATCCGCTTGGATCAATACAATTAATTTGTATGTTAGACGGTCTACATTTATTTAGGCATTGACGACCATTCACCATTCACTATTTACCACTCACTAATAATCATTTCTCACCAGTGTTCCGATTTTATCGCCTTCAATGATTTTTTGCAGATTACCTTTTTGATTTATGTCAAAAACCAGGATGGGTAAATTATTTTCCTTACAAAGGGTGAAAGCGGTCATATCCATGATTTTCAGGTTCTTTGCGTAGGCTTCGTCAAAGCTGAGCTCATCATATTTTACGGCAGTGGGGTCTTTTTCAGGGTCAGCGGTATAAACGCCGTCCACACGGGTGCCTTTTAATAAAACATCTGCATGGATTTCAACGGCTCGTAAGGCGGAGGCCGAATCGGTAGTAAAAAACGGATTACCTGTGCCACCGGCAATAATCACAACATATCCCTTTTCCAAATAGTCTATGGCTTTTCTGCCACTGGTAGATTCGGTGATGGGATCAATAAATAAACCGGAAAGCAGTTTAACCTTGAGGCCTTGTTTTTCCAGCTCGGCTTGTAATGCCATGGAGTTGATTACAGTAGCCAGCATACCCATATAATCGCCTTGAACCCGGTCGAAACCTTCAGCAGCTCCCTGTAATCCCCTGAAAATATTGCCTCCTCCAATCACGATAGTGGTTTGAACACCTTTTTCTACAATAGTTACAATTTCTGAGCAATAGCCTGATAAGGTCTCGGAATCAATACCGTAATTCTTATTTCCCATGAGCGCCTCACCACTCAATTTTAACAGTATTCTTTTGTATGTCATGATGTTATTTTGTTTTCAGAACTTGAAATTTTGAAAACAAAGATATAGATATTCATTTAGAACCCGGCCGGGCTAATACATATTTTATTCGTGAAACTCAAATTTTAAAAGCGAAGCGCATTAGAATTTGTAAGTTGAACGAATCCCGATAGCGTAGCGTATCGGGATAAATGAGTATAATACTCCGCCCCTTGGAGCGAAATATAACAAATTCTAATCTTGATACTCCGTCTGCTTGCGGCGGGGTAGTTCATTTCTCATGTACATTTTCGTAAAAACGACAAGCGCGTCTACCAAGGTGTAAAACCTGGCAGACACGCTCTAAAATCATGTTATTAAGACCGAATTAGCTCAAATTAATCTTGATTCTCGGGCCTTAATTTACGAACTGCACTTCCTGTTTGCCACATTTCCGAATTATGAATTTCATCCAATTCAACTTGAAGTTTTTGGCGATAGTCAGCTTTTTGGTTCGCCTCTATGGTAATGCGTGCTTCATTTCCTGTAGCCACACTTTCGTATAATTCATCAAAAACCGGTGCTACTGCATCCCGGAAACGACCTTTCCAATCGAGGGCGCCACGCTGTGCTGTGGTAGAGGTGTTTGCATACATCCAGTCCATGCCGTTTTCTCCCACCAGCGGTAAAAGGCTCTGGGTAAGTTCTTCAATAGTTTCATTAAAGGCTTCTGATGGTGAATGTCCCATGGAACGTAGTTTGTTGTACTGGGCTTCCATAATGCCTGCAACGGCACCCATCAAGACACCTCTTTCACCAGTAAGGTCGCTGAAAACTTCTTTCTTGAAGTCGGTTTCAAATAAATATCCTGAACCTACTCCGATTCCTAAGGCAATGACGCGTTCCCATGCTTTACCGGTGGCATCCTGATAAATGGCGAAACTGGAGTTCAGCCCTTTTCCGGCAACAAACATTCGCCGCAGTGAAGTGCCCGATCCCTTGGGTGCAATAAGGATGACGTCCACATCTTTAGGTGGGATAATTCCCGTTTGGTCCTTATAGGTGATTCCAAAGCCGTGGGAAAAATATAGCGCTTTTCCGGCCGTCAGCTGTTTTTTAACGGTGGGCCACACGGCAATTTGCCCAGCATCAGACAAGAGGTACTGAATAATCGTTGCTTTTTTGCAGGCTTCTTCTATTTCAAAGAGGTCTTTTCCGGGAACCCAGCCGTCATTGACTGCTTTCTCCCAGGTCGGAGAGTCTTTTCTTTGACCCACAATCACGTTGAAACCATTGTCTTTAAGGTTTAAGGATTGTCCGGGACCTTGTATGCCGTAACCAATCACTGCAATGGTATCATCTTTAAGTACTTCGCGTGCTTTTTCCAAGGGAAATTCTTCACGTGTGACGACGTTTTCAACCACGCCTCCAAAATTCATTTTTGCCATTTTAATATTGTTTTTAAAGGATAAATATTATTTGTTTTTTCCAAGATCCATTTCTTCAAGATATTGGACTAACTCTTTAAGTTGTTTGGTGATTGCTACCCGTCCGGAGCGTGCGAATTGTAACACACCATAGGGATGTAACTCAGCTAGAAACTGGCTTGTCTCTTTTTTATGTCCGGTTTTTTCTATAACAGCATATTCGGGTGTGATTTCCAAAAACCGTGCATTGTTATTGCGCACAAGCTGCTCAATGAGGTTACTGGCCATCAACTCATCGGTACGTACCTTATAAAGGGCGATTTCCTGGTGAATGAGTTCTTCAGGCTCATGAACAAATACTTTCAGCACATCGATTAGCTTTTCAATTTGCCTGGATACTTTCAGAATCATGTCATCAGTCGAGTGTACAACCAGGGTAATCAAGTGCACGCCATTGACAGCAGACTCAGAGGCTACAACGCTTTCGATATTTATTTGCCGACGCGAGAATATGTTCGTCACCTGATTTAGCAGGCCGATGTGATTCTCTGAAAATAGAGATAATGTGAATTCTTTTTCCATAAGCTAATTAATTACGTGTTCAATTACGTGTTCAAGTTTAATTTCAGATACTGATTTTCCGGGTTCAATCATGGGGAAAACATTGGCCTCTTTTTCCACATCAACTTCCAGCAGAAAGGATTTTGGTGTAGATAACATTTTGTCAATGGCAGCTTCCAGATTTTCTCTTTCCGAAACTTGTACGCCTTCGATGCCGTATGCTTCCGCGACTTTTATAAAATCAGGACTAATCATATTCGTTTCTGCATATCTCTTTTCGAAAAATAAATCCTGCCACTGGCGAACCATTCCAAGGAAATGATTGTTGAGGATGACAATTTTTACAGGAAGATCATATTCTAAAATTGTGCCCAGTTCCTGAATGGTCATTTGGAATCCACCGTCACCGGAAAACGAAACAACTTCGGTATCCGGTTGAGCGATTTTAGCGCCAATGGCTGCCGGCAGGCCAAATCCCATGGTTCCCAATCCTCCGGAAGTGATCAGGTGGTTGGCTTTATTAAACTGGTAATAGCGAGCCACAACCATTTGATGCTGTCCGACATCAGTTACAACAATCGCTTCACCTTTTGTTTTTTCTGAAATAATCCGAACCACTTCCCCCATTTTAATATTACCTTTTTCGGGTTTAGTATCGCCATTAATGACAATTCTATGTTCTTCCTCATCTAAAGAACGAAAAGTATTGACCCAATCCGTATGTTTATTTTCATTCACCAAAGGAAGTAGGCCACGAAGTGTCGTTGCGGCGTCTGCGTTGATTTCCACATCAACCTTTACGTTTTTATTAATTTCCGCATGGTCTATTTCAACGTGGATAATCTTCGCCTGCTTGGCGTATTCTGATAATTTCCCCGTCACACGGTCATCAAAGCGCATCCCGATGGCAATCAACAGATCGGATTCATTGGTGTTCACGTTGGGGCTGTAATTTCCATGCATTCCCAGAAATCCTACCGACAAGGGGTGGAGGGTTGGAAATGCTGAAAGACCCAATAAAGTGGATGCAACAGGAATTCCGGTTTTTTCAATAAATTCAGCTAATAAATTTTCAGCATTTGCGATTAAAATACCATGTCCGGCCAAAATCATGGGCTTCTTCGCTTGATTAATGAGTTTTGCAGCTTTTTGCAGAACCTCTTGATCCACCGGTGGAAGGTTGGGATTATAGCTTCTGATCCAGGTACATTTTTTATAAGTGTAGGATAGTTCTTCCAACAAAGCATCTTTGGTGATGTCTATCAATACAGGACCTGGCCTTCCTGTTCCTGCAATGAAAAAGGCTTTTGAAAGGATCTCCGGGATTTCAGCAGCTTTTTTTATTTGGTAATTCCATTTGGTTACAGGTGTTGAAATGCCCATGATGTCAGTTTCCTGAAAAGCATCAGTACCAATTAGGTGTGAAGGAACCTGCGCGGTAATAAATATCATGGGTATGGAATCGAGGTAGGCGTTGGCAACGCCAGTTATCAGATTGGTGGCTCCGGGGCCGGAAGTTGCAATACAAATACCGGTTGATTTTGTGGCCTGAGCATAAGCCTGAGCCGCATGGGCGGCACCTTGTTCGTGACGGGTAAGGATGTGCCGGATATGAACCTCCTTTTCCAATAATTCATCATAGATAGGCATGATGGCGCCTCCTGGATAACCGAAGATCGTAGTTATTCCTTCTTCCATAAGTGAGTTGAGCACTGCCCTCGCTCCACCTATCTTTTGTGGTTGTTGATCCTTTTTCATAAACATAAACGAATGTGTTTGAGATTACTAATAAAAATGAGTGCGCATATAATTGTCCCGTATATTATTTCTTATATCAGCCTAACGGCTCCTTTATCTGCCGAGCTTACAAATTTTGCATAGACTTTTAAAGCATTAGAAATGTTTCTGTTTCGATTCATTGGTGTGAAGGCTTTATCTCCTCTTGCCTTCTCTGTTTCCAGCCGTTCTTTCAGTTCTTCCTCTGTTAACTTGAGCTTAATACTACGCCGAATAACATCAATCTCAATTTCATCTCCTTCTTGGACCAATGCAATGATCCCCCCTGCTGCTGCCTCAGGCGACACGTGGCCAATAGATAAACCTGATGTCCCTCCCGAAAACCGGCCATCGGTGATCAAGGCACATTTTTTATCCAGCTTTTTAGATTTCAAATAGGAAGTGGGATACAACATTTCCTGCATACCGGGTCCGCCACGGGGTCCTTCGTAACGAATGACGACAACATCACCTTCCTTTACTTTCCCATTTAAAATACCTTCCACTGCTTCTTCTTGCGATTCAAATACTTTAGCCGTTCCGGAGAAAGAGAACATCTCAGGGACAACCCCGGCAGTTTTAACAATACAACCCTCAGGAGCAAGGTTTCCAAATAGAATTGCAAGCCCTCCATCCAGGTTGTAGGCATGGTCAAGATCGCGAATACAACCTTTTTCACGATCAGTATCCAGCGTTTTATAGTAATTTTTCTGCGATCCCATCCGTAAGCTGGGAACTAATGCCGGTGCACATCCAAAAATTTGTGCTGCTTCCTTTGATTGTGTTTCCCGTTTGATGTCATAGGTGTCGATGGCTGTTTTTAAATCAGGAGTATCAACACGCTTCGCCGAAGTATCCATGAGTCCGGCTTTTTCCAATTCGCCCATGATGCCCAATACGCCACCAGCCCTGTTCACGTCTTGCATGTGATAATTAGAACTTGGTGATACCTTGCAAAGGTTAGGGACTTTTAAAGAAAGCCGATCGATATCTTTCATGCTAAAATCAACCTGAGCCTCATGGGCAATGGCCAGCAGGTGTAAAACCGTATTGGTGGAACCTCCCATGGCAATATCTACAGACATGGCATTCCTAAAGGCGGCAGGAGAGGCTATGGAACGTGGCAAAACACTTTCGTCGCCATCACGATAATAGCGATAGGTATTCTCAACGATGATACGGGCAGCCTTTTCTAGCAGCTTCAAACGGTACTCATGGGTGGCTACCACCGTTCCGTTTCCAGGTAAGGCCAGCCCCAGGGCTTCGTTTAAACAATTCATTGAATTCGCGGTGAACATCCCGGAGCAGGAGCCACATGTAGGGCAGGCAATTTCTTCCACCTCCTGCAATTCTTCCTCGCTCACTTTATCATCTGCGCCCATCACCATGACGTCTACAAGATCATAATCTTTCCCATTTCGACTACCTGATTCCATGGGACCACCCGAAACAAAAATGCTTGGAATGTTCAGCCGCATGGCTGCCATCATCATTCCGGGAGTTATCTTGTCGCAATTGCTGATGCAAATCATGGCGTCTGCCCGATGCGCATTACAAACATATTCGACACTGTCGGCAATCAAGTCGCGCGATGGCAGGGAATATAACATGCCGGCATGGCCCATGGCGATTCCATCGTCTATGGCGATGGTGTTGAATTCGGCAGCAAAACATCCCTGAGCTTCAATGAGGCGTTTTACTTGTTGTCCTGCCTCATGGAGATGAACATGACCGGGAACAAATTGAGAAAATGAATTGACAATGGCAATAACCGGTTTTCCAAAATGAGATTCCTGCATGCCGTTGGCTCGCCACAGGCTCCTTGCACCTGCCATGTTTCTACCCTTCATTGTACTGAGGCTCCTTAAAGGATGTATCATAATTTCAAATTTTTATCAATAAAAAAGCTCCCCGATTAATCGGAGAGCCTGATGCATATAGAATATATAAGTTCTCTCCGTAATTAAAGGCTGTTGCCAATAAGAATAATAAAAGAGACTAGAATATACCTAAAAATACTTTTCACTACTTTGTTATTTTGATTGGGTAAAAGTAATGGAAATCTTTAAAAAGCAAACTTTATTTAAAGATAGTTATTTGAGCCAGTAAAAGAAGCATTTCAAAAATACTCGTAATGTGCTGATTTACTTTGTGTAATGATACTTATGAGGCGAAGCGCCGTATACATGGAGATTGAGGCAATAAAATAAATTTTCCTTCGCTGCAAACGTTTGAAATGGGTAAAAACGAATGACTTAGGAAAACCTCTTGCTCAATGGCTATTAATGGAATAAAACTTATACCAATTGTATTTCAAAATGCCAGTAAAGCATTTTAAAATATACAATGGTAAATGCCGATATACAATCAAAGCGGCTTTAGGAGGATAACGAACTAAAGGCGCATTTTGATTGATAATCGGTATTATAATGCTTTGACAAAACAACGTCTTCTTTTATGCTGAATGTGGTCAAAATTTTTCCAGTTGGAAATGATGTTATGATTGGTTTCGATATTTCCCGTGGTTTCGATGATATGGATTCCTTCTTTCATCATTTGGTTCTGGACTTCGGAGTACATAATTACGGCGACTCCCTTTTTGTCGTATTCGGGTTTTACTCCACCCAAAAAGAGATCAATAAGCTGCGGGTGCTTCATGGCTTTGAGAATATGATAAAAGCCAAAAGGGTACAGTCGGCCTTTGGCCTTCTGCATGGCTTCCGAAAGTGAGGGGACAGCGACAATGAATCCGATGACCTCATCCCCGTCTTTTACCATGCAAACATATCGTGGGTTGATTACCTTGAAATATTTTTTGGCATACATATCCACCATTTTCTTATTAAATGGAATCACATAAGGCAGATGGGCAAACGCTTTACTTAAAATATCAAAGATCCGCTCCACATAGGGAAGCATTTCTTTTGCTGTGTTAAACCGGATTACTTCCAGCCCAAAACGCTTTTTAATGAGATCAGCACCGCGCTGCGCTTTCTTTATGGATGCTTCACCTACTTGAAGACGGAATTCCAACCAGTCCACCTCTTTTTCAAAACCATAGGCCTGGATGTGGTCTTTGTAATAAGGCAAATGATAAACCGAGGCTACCGAAGCGAGATGATCAAAACCTTCAATCATCAATCCCTGATTATCCAGGTTGGTAAATCCCAATGGACCATGAATGATTTCCATGTCCCTTTCTTTGAGCCAGGCGGCAGCGGTATCCATAAGCCCAAGAAATACCTCTTTGTCATCAATGAATTCCAAGCGCGAAAAGCGACCCAGTTTCTGGCCCATTTTTTCGTTGTATTTGTGGTTGATGATGGCACTGATCCGTCCGACGGTTTTTCCATCGCGGTAAGCTACCCAAAAGGCAGTATCGCAAAATTCCATGGCCGGATTATGCTTGGGATCCATCACCCCTAATTCATCGGCTTTAATGGGTGGAACCCAATAAGCATTGTCTTTATAAATTTTAAAAGGTAGGTTTACGAAGTCTTTTCTTTCCTTTTTATTGTTAACGGCCTGAATGCGAACGGACATGGTATTTTAGGATTTTTTACGCAAACCTAAGGAAATTTCGGGATGTTTGGTTTTTACCTTACTGAAAAGGGCGGTTTCAAAAATATTTTTGAAACCGCCCTCCTGTATTAAATAATATTAGAATAAGCTTGGTATACCTTAATTTTACGACAAAAAACCTCCCTCTTATCTGTTCCGGTTACAAAACAGCTGTCCTTGTTTTTGCCTTAAATGAAAGTTTTGATAACTTACAACTATTTCTTTATCATAGTGGTATCTAACTTAGTAGTATCTGGTGCAACCGCCTTTGTAGCACTATCAGATACGGGGACAGTCTTTTGAATGGTTTCCTTGACTTCTTTTTTATTTGCATTCCGGTTTACACAGGAGGCGACAAATAGCATAGATAACAGCATTAAACTGTACAAAACCCATTTACTTTGTTTTAATAATGTTCTCATCACTTCTTCTTTTTAGGTTAATAATATTAAGTCGAATCAAAGAATTAACCTACGAAGGTAAGTGATAAATTAAAAAAAACCAAAATAATAAATTAATTTTAATAATAAATCAAAATAATTACTTTGGCTGTATGTAATCTGCAAACTAAAGGACAGACAGGCGAGTGCTATTTGGGCGGTAAGCTGGTCATGAAGCTTGAGTATGGTCTTGCATACATGAATTGCCGGCCAGCCAACCTGTTGAGTAAGCAATCTGCAAATTATAACCGCCCGTTTCGGCATCCAAATCTACCATTTCGCCTGCAAAATAAAGCCCTGAAATCAGTTTCGACTCCATGGTTTTTGGAGATATTTCATTGGTGGAAACACCGCCTGCAGTAATTACAGCTTCTTTAAAAGAACGATGACCATTTACATTAAAACGCATGTTTTTAAGAAGGTTCCGGATTTGTTTCCGCTCTTTTGACGAAATTTGGTGGCATTCTTTTTCAGGGTCAAGGCCTAAAATGTCTATGAAAACCGGAACCATTGAGGCCGGTAACCAATTGCGAAACATATTACTAATTTTCTTCTTGCCGAATTCATCCAGATCGCGCAACAGACGCCTGTCGAGTTTTTGATCGTCAAGGGCTGGTTTCAAATCAATGCTGACTTCCACCTTATTGTTTTTTTGCAATTCCGCGACTATAAGTCGGCTGAGAGTTAAAATAATTGGTCCCGAAAGGCCGAAATGCGTAAAAATCATCTCACCAAATTCCTCACCCATTTTTTTGTCGTTTACCCAAACCACAACCTTCACGTTTTTAAGGTTAAGGCCTTGAAGTGCCGATGCTACCTTCCCTTCCGTTTCTATGGGAACCAGGGAGGGCATGAGCTTTACTATCGAATGCCCTGATTTTCTTGCCAGCTCATGGCCTTCACCGTTAGAACCGGTAGCGGGATAGGATTTGCCTCCTGTAGCGAGGATAACATTCTGAGCCTTAAATTCTTGTCCATTCGCCAGTACGCCGTTAATGGCTTTGTTTTCAATAAGCAGTTTCTCCACCTTCTGTCCGCAGCGGATTTCAACACCTAAGTCTTCGACCCATTTTAAGAGTGCATCCAACACATCTTTGGCTTTGTTGCTTGCGGGGAAGTAGCGTCCTCCGCGTTCTAAAGTAGATACTACACCATATTTATGTAATAGTTCTAAAATGTCGTTGGAATAGAATTGGGAGAATGCGTTTCGGAGAAAGCGTCCGTTGGGGTAAACATGCTGAATAAACTCGCCGATAGCCGCATCGTTGGTGATATTGCATCGGCCTTTTCCGGTGATTAAGAGTTTGCGTCCCGGCAGTCGCATTTTTTCCAAAATCAATATTTTTCCACCCAATTCAGCTGCCCTGCCTGCGGCTAATAATCCTGCCGGGCCGGCTCCAACTACTATTAGATCATAATTATTCATGCGGTGCAAAGGTATCTTAAATTATTGCGAAACTTTTTGCAGAGGCAAATAGTGCAAACATACGAGTTGAGGAATAGAAAACTTCCCGTAAAGGGCAGCTAAAGAAATTTAAAATGGTCCCACAATAATAATTCGAATTGCTATTAGGTTTCGGTATTCAATGTCGTAATTAGATGTAATTTTGAATAAAAGCATTGGGTCATGAAAAACACAATACAAACCAAAGAACAGCTTTTAAAAGAGATAGACCAATTAAAGGCCAACATTGCGAGGCTTGAAAAATCTGAGCTTAAGTACAAGAACTCCGAAGAACGGCTAAGGGAAAGCGAAGAAAAATATCGTGCAGCTTTCAGTACCAGTCCGGATGCTGTTAATATTAATAGTTTAAATGGGTTATATGTTGAAGTTAATAATGGATTTACACAACTTACAGGTTTTACCCGGAAAGATGTAACAGGGAGGTCCTCTGCTGAAATTAATATATGGGCAATCCCTGGTGATCGCGAAAAACTCATAAAGGGACTCAAGGAAAAAGGTGAGGTTATTAATCTTGAATCTCAATTCCGTTGTAAAGACGGAAGCCTGAAAACCGCTTTAATGTCCTCCAGCATAATTAATTTGAACAATGAGCCTCATGTTTTATCCATTACACGCGATATTACTGAGCGTAAAAAGGTAGAACTTGACTTAAAGGAAAGTGAAAATAAATACCGGTCAATATTTAATAACAGTCATACCGTGATGATGATTGTTGACCCAAATTCTGCCACCATTATAGATGCTAATCCGGCAGCTTGCCATTATTATGGTTGGTCGGCCGAAGAGTTCAAAGGTAAAAACGTCGCTGAAATAAACACCCTTTCAAAAGATGCCATTTTAAAAGAAATGGCATCGGCCAAATCAGAAGGCCGGAATCACTTTCAGTTTCAGCATCGACTTGCCAGTGGTGAAATACGGGGGGTGGAAGTGTATAGCGGTCCCATAGAAATTGGTGGAAAATCCTTGCTTTATTCCATTATTCATGATATCACCGAGCGCGAAAAAGCCAAAGAAAAAGTAAATCAATTAAACCAACAGCTGTTACGGGCAGAGGAGATTGCCAACTTTGGATTCCTTGACTGGGATCTTTCTACCAACGAAATTTATCTTTCGCCGGAGATAAACCGAATATATGGTATCCCGGCAGACGTAATAAATGTGGCTGAATTTATTAGTAAAGTGGTTCATCCTGAAGATGTTGAATTCGTAAACGAAAACCTGAGATTAGCTATTAAGGGCATTAAAGAGTACAATATTGACCATCGGATCATCCGCCCTGACGGAACAATAGTCTGGTTAAACGCACGGGCTGAATTAATTAAGGATGAAAACCGAAAACCTATTAGATTATTAGGAACGATATTGGATATTACCGAGCGTAAGGAAGCAGAAGAAGAAAAAAGAAGAGGAATGGAAAAATACAAAGTGCTTATTACCGTTTCAAATACAGGAGCGTGGGAATATCATCAGGATACTGATTTCTTATGGTGTAGCCCGGAGTATTTTTCTATGCTTGGACGCGACATTAGCCAGTTCGATCTTTCCGGCGTAAATAATCTAAAAGAAACATGGATTGACCTGCTGCATCCCGAAGACCGACAAAGGGCAAGCACACATTTTTCTAATTATCTTGAAAATGGCTCTGTGGGAATGTACGAAAGCTATTTTCGTCTGAAGCATAGTGATGGCCATTGGGTTTGGATTTTGTCTCGTGGTAATACCTTGCGCGATGAAAGTGGGAAAATTACTGATATTACCGTGGGGACGCATATCGATATCTCGGATAGCAAAAAAGCTGAAGAAGAAATAAAGCGATCCGAGAAGCGTCTCGAAGTATTACATAAGATGGATCAGGCTATTCTGGAGTCACGGTCGGTGGGCAGTATTGCAAATACGGTACTTCAACGGCTTCACAAATTAAGTGCGGCTAAACGTATCAGCATTGCTTTATTTGATGAGGATGAGAAAAACGCGAATGTATACTCTCATGGAGTATTAGAAAAAAAGCTAGGTCAGGCTCGGAAAGTACCAGTCAATGAGGTTTTCCGTGATATCAAAGGCATGAGAACGGGTAAAGTAATAGAAGAAAAGGACTTGAGTGTAATTCGCAATCTTGGACAGCTTATGCTGCAAATGAGAGAATCAGGCATCCAAAGTACCTTCAGTATTCCCATGCTTGCTCGTGGAAAATTGCTGGGGAGCATCAATTTAGGGTTTGATATGCCCCATGGCTATTCCAAAGAGGATCTTGAATTGGGGAAAGAAGTTGCTGACACTTTAGCTATTGCATTGGAACAAGCAAGCTTGCACGAAAAACTTGCCCAACACACGCTGGAGCTTGAAGAGCGTGTGACGGAACGCACTGCCAGGCTTCAAACGGCTAATCAGGAGTTGGAATCCTTTGCTTATTCCGTATCGCACGATCTAAGGGCTCCTTTGCGTGCAATCAACGGTTTCTCGGAAATCATTTCCGAAAAGTATGAAAGTGCCTTCCCTAAAGAAGCCATCCAATATTTTAATTATATTCGTGAATCGGCCCTAAGCATGTCTCAACTTATACAGGATCTTTTAAAACTCTCGCGTCTGATTAAAGCAACAGGCAGAAGAGAAAGTATTGATTTACAAAAACTGGTAGGTGACTCCATCCGCAATCTGGACACGGAGATACGAGAGCAAAACGCAAAGATTATGCTTCCCGAAACTTTCCCGCATTTTGTAAGTGACAGGACGCTGCTGGGACAGATTTTCCAAAACCTAATTCAAAATGCCATTAAATACCATTCAGAAGGCATGCCGCCGGTAGTTCATTTGAGTTTTGAAGAAGTTGGTAATAGTCTGATATTGAAGATAAAAGACAATGGGATAGGTATTCCAAAACAACAGCAGCAGAAAGTCTTCGAGGTTTTTCAACGTCTGCACAAGCATGAGAAATATCCCGGAACCGGCATAGGGCTGGCCTTGGTAAAAAAAGCTGTCGATAAATTGGGCGGCGAAATCAAGCTGGAATCCATTCCGGGAAAGGGGAGTACATTTATTGTAAGTCTGCCAAAGACTGAAATGGAAGATTAAGCTATATTGTGGCTACGAATTATTATTCTTCGCTTAATACAGGCTATACCGGTGCTCGAATGTTTCGCGTGCCTTGGCTGATGAATGCCCGGCTTATATTTTAGTTTTTTAAATAAAAAGCATTAATTTTGGCTTCCCCCTATATAAAGTAAAGGGTTCTGCATTTTTATGAGTACTGATTACTTATTTCAATGTAAATCTGTAGGTATTATTTGATATTAAATTTCTGAAGAAACATGCAAGAAATTGACATTTCCAAAATTTCTATTCATAAAGAAAAAGACATCACTAAACACATTGTTGGAGATCGGTTTAATGAATTGTTGCATAAAGAAATCTATTTTGGAAGTAGAAAGTTGTCGGACAAGAAGAAGCAACAGCTATACGGAGACCTGCACATGCTCATCTCGTCGGGCATTGATTTAATAAATGCCTTCGAAATTATTAGTGACAGTTATCCCAATGCCCATGATAAAAAAATAATTGATACTATTATTCAGCGCGTAATTGAAGGGGAGACGCTTTCACAAGCTTTTCTCAAGTCGGGCTTGTTTACCCCTCATGAATATTATAGTATACAAATCGGAGAAGAAACAGCCAATTTAGATAAGGTCTTGAGTGAGTTGAGCCGGTTTTTTACACGAAGAATAGAACAAAGAAAAAAACTGATCAGTGCTTTTACTTATCCGATAATCGTTATCATAACCGCCATCCTGGCAGTGGCTTTTATGTTGAATTTTATTGTGCCGATGTTTGAGGAAATTTATTCGAGGTTTAACCAGGATTTGCCTGAATTGACACAATATATTATTAAATTTTCTCATTTTGTACCTTATTTAATTCCGGTATTTCTTTTACTATTTCTGATGGTCTTTGCTTTTATCAAGCTGGCCGGGAAAAAACCCTGGTTTATCCGGTACCGGGATTCTTTGTTGATTAAACTGCCCGTTTATGGCCCTATCATTAAGGATATTCAGTTGTCACGGTTTTTTTCATCGATGGAATTGTTGATTTCTTCAAAAATACCACTACTCCAGAGTATTGTGCTGGCGAAAAATATGATCGGGTTTTACCCCTTGAATAATGCGTTGGGAGAAATGGAAGAAAATATCATTGCCGGGAAGTCCTTAAATGAATCCATGTCTTACTTTCCCATTTTCACCCGGCGTGTTATTTCCCTTATACGGGTAGGTGAAGAGGTAAACCAGTTACAAAAGACATTTTCTATTTTAAAAGACATATACCATAATCAGGTAGAACAAAGATTAAATACAATTAGTACCATACTGGAACCGCTGATGGTTGTTTTTGTCGGTTTATTTGTTGCATTGATACTGATTTCCATGTATCTGCCCATCTTTAAAATAAGTTCGAATTTTGCTTTTTAGTGGGCGGAAACATGCTTTATTATTTCCCTTTTTATGTGTATCCCAAAAAGATTTTGATATTCCGGTGCAGGATCCTGAATTTTATGTTTATGGATTAGACATTTCGGACTTGTAATCACTAAATCCGACCCTAAGGAAAAATAATATGGGTATAAGAAAAAATATGGAATTGAAACAAAGATAAATACAGGAAGTAAGTACAGTTTACGGGAGGCAGCAAAAAAAATATTTCCTATAGGTCGTATTCCTGAAACAAGCAAAAAATAATATTTGTTCAGCTTGTAAAACTGACTTTGATTCGGTAAGCATACCTGTTGGCTTAGAAAACTTCATGTGTTTTATAAAAAGCTAATGATAAGCGTTTTATGATTTGTTAAAAGATGTTAAATATTCGGAAATTTGAAAAAAATAAATTTTTGAATATGAAAAAATCTGTTTTGATAGCGCCCCTTTTGCTGCTGATATTTTTTTGCCAGCTCCGGGCACAGGAATTAAACGTTTTATTTGTTTCTCTGGCAAGACTTTTCAAAAAATCTTCCATTTTGGTCATTATAATTCTATGTTTGACCAACATAGATACCATAGCTCAAAATACCTGGTTTGAAGATGTAGCGCCTCATTCCCCTAATGTTTCAGCTTTAGGAGAGTTTAGAGACATCCCCGTCGGTAATTATACCGGTACCCCGCAAATAGACATTCCTATTTATACTTTAGGAAGTGGCTCAATAAAAGTACCCATAATATTAAAATACCATGCATCAGGTTTGCGCGTAAACGAAATGTCCAGTTGGGTTGGTTTGGGCTGGGCTCTTGAGGCAGGGGGATATGTATCAAGACGGGTTAGGGGTACTCCTGATGAAGGGCCAAAAGGAGGAGGTAAAAATGGGGTCTTTAATGGTTATTACCAAAACTATGGGCCAAATATGGTGCTTGCAGTTTCACCGGAGAATTGGTTTGTTTTAGATGGTGTTTTAGATGGCTCATACGATGTGGAACCTGATTTGTTTTTTTTCAGTTTTGGTTCTTTTTCGGGAAGTTTCTTTTTCGATCAATACCGAAAGCCTCATTTGCTCCCTGAGCAGGATATAAAAATAGATGTGAACTATACTGAAGGAAGCCCGGGCAGGTTAAATCAATTTATAATAACAACACCTGCAGGAGTTAAATACTATTTTGGAGGGCTGGGTTCAAATGGAATTGAAGCAATTGAATATACTTTCCCTAATGCTCGAGTCAACCTTTTAGCTGATGGGTATATTTCTAATTGGTATTTAACGAAAGTTGCAAACGGTGATAATACGGATGTAATTAACTTTGAATATGAACAGGAAAGCTATCAATTTTTTAACTTAGCACAATTTCGACAAACTGTTAGAGAAGGTATCTGCGCTGGCACTTCTATTCCAACTCAACATTATAGTGGAGATCAAATTGATGGTGTCAGGTTAAGTAAAATAATTACATTTAATACAACAGCAGAATTTATTGCCGATATAACAAACCCTCGTAAAGATGTCCATGGAGGGAATTCTTATATATTAAAAACGATATCGATAAAACCCAATTCGACTGCTGGAACACCGAAGGATTTTGAATTAACATCTCATTGGGAAGAATGTGCTGGAATTCAAATAGAACCAGGACAGGATCCTGCACTAAATGAAGACAAATGGCGCCTAATTTTAGACCGGTTACAAGAAAAAGTAAGCGCCACCGAATATAATCCCCCCTATAAATTTACGTATTATCAACTTCCTTCCTCTACAGACGCAACAGATATCCCAAAATTGCCAAGACGGTTGTCTTATGATCAAGACCATTGGGGATATTTTAATAATGCAGGAAATACATATTCTAACTGGCTGTTGCCATCCATTACCTTGCCTACCTTCACTTGTACCACCGTAAATAATTTTGGAGACGCAAACAGGGAGCCACAATGGCCGGCAATGAGGGCAGGAACAATTAAAAGTGTTCAATACCCTACAGGAGGGAGCACTACTTTTGAATTTGAACCCCACAACACCTACACATATTGGACCGAACCAACGATAGTAAAAACATTTCCTGTCTCTGTGGGAAATGGAGGATCAATAGGTATAAATTCTTCTCCGTCAATTGATTACACCTTTCCTTTCCCTGAAACAGGAGAAACCTTAAGTGTTGAATTATTTGCACAAGTCACTGTTCAAGGTTCAGGTGTTAATTGTGCAGAAGTTCATCTTTATGATGACAATAATGGGGGTGCTGAAATTACAGGTTGCAGTTTTGATTGCTCTCTAATTTCAAATCCCTCAATAACATTACCTGTTACGCTCGTTTCAGGCCATGCTTATAAATTGAGGTTAGTAGCAACAGATTGTATGGCACAATTAATAGTAACCTCAACTAAAATTGTAAACAAAGAAGGATATAAAAGTGTTGGGGGCCTTCGAATATCTAAAATAACGGACTCCCCGGCTGATAATGGAGCTGATATTATTAAACAATATCAATATTCAAACGCTGCATTATTTTCTATTCCTACATATTTTAGAGAAATAATTGACAATGTTGGAAATAATGAGAGTGCTCTTACATGCTCTGCAGCTGGCAACGAAAGACTATATGAAATATCATCGAGTAGTGTGGTTCCCATGCTTACCAGCCAGGGAAACCATATTGGGTATGGTAGTGTAACTGTAGTAGAACCGGGCTTTGGAAAAAGCGTTTATGCTTATACAAATAATCTTCCAAGTGCGTTTTTGGCATTACGATTTCTCAAATACCCAACACCTCCACCTCCTTACCTTTTTGGTAATGGTAATTTAATACATGAAACACATTTTGATGAAAGTAATAATATTGTTAAGGAAGTTAATTATGATTTTGAAACACGGATAGATACCGGAACTAATGTCCCGGCAAGTAATGCTGTAAGCGTATTTATTCCCCCAGGTTGTGGTTTTGGCGCCGATGAATACGATCATTTATACGGTTACAATCTTTCCCGATGGGTTAATTATTCATTATACACAGGTTTTAACAGGCTTAAACAAAAAACGGTTACCGATCACTTTTCTGGTGGAGATATATCTACAACATTGTCATATGAATACAGCCCAAATTATATATCACAGCTTAGTGCTGAAACACAGGAAAGGAGCGATAAAAAAGTAATTAAAACGCTTACAATGTATCCCAAAGATTATTTACCTACTTATCAATATTCACCCACTTGTTACGATCAAATGCAGTTAGATTTACACCAATGCCTTCAAGATTATTATACAACATTGTGTTCTGCTTGTTATGTAACTTCTGTTGAAACTTTAAAAAGTGAAAATGAGGGATGTATTGCAAATTTCAACACAAACTATTATAACTTAATTGCTTTAGATAAAGGAAACTCAGATGCGACTACTCAATCTTTTTACCAAATGTGGGAAATGAATAAAATACTACCCATAGAACAAACGATGTGGATAAAGGATAACCAGAATACCACTAATTATACTTTAACTTCTGCAAATTATTTTGAATATGGAAAGTTTACAAATAGTATTTCAGGAATTGAAGATATTAAGCTGGCCTCTGTATATGAGATGCCCCGGGAGTTTAATCTATCAGATTTTACACCATCAGGAGTTAACAATAAGTCATTTTCAAAAGACACCAGGTATGCGTTGAAAGTTTCTGCAAAATATACAAAAGGAAGATTAACCGAACGTTGGAATAATAACGATATACATACGCAATTTTATTTTGGCTATAATAATTCCTTCCCAATTGCCAAAATTATTGGAATTGATGTCATTCCCGCAAATGTGAAATCGGAATTGGACAAACTTGATGATGAAACAGTTGACCTGAACCTGGTAAATACCACCATCCGTAATTTATTGCCCGGCTGTATGGTAACCACCTACACTTACGATCCGCTGAAAGGCGTTACCAGCATTACCGATCCCCGTGGGGAGACAAATTATTATATATACAACACCTTTGGCAAGTTATACCAAATACTTGACAATGACAGGAAAGTGTTGAAACAATACGATTATCATTATCAGGGACAATAAAAAGCCACAAAACCATATTAAAATGAAAAATAAAGTAATACTACTGATTCTCATGCTCCTGGTAACACAGGCCTATCTGTATGGCCAGGAACCTATTGAAAAATATAATAATTGCTTTTACCAGTTCGAATTTCAGCATGCTAATACCCAAGACTCCCTTCCCATACTCTATTGCGTGATCTCCTTGAAAGAGCTGCATAACTTTCATCAGCTTACGCTCTCCTACAACGACAAGCAGGACACATACCTTGTGGGCGATTTGCTAAAAGGGGGGACAACTAATTATATGACAAAGGGAAATCGCCTGTACATCAAGATAGCGGGATTACTCAAAGAACCTTATGTTGTTATTACAGCCAGCAATAATAAAGGTCAGCAATACAGTATCTGGCAGAAGAATGCAAGAGGAGAAATCATTGATCCCGCGAAAGAGAGGCTTAGATGGAAAAAGAATATATCGAGAATTGATTCGATAGACTCAAGGCGTAAGCTCAACTAATGGGCAAATTCGGCTTTAAGCATTAAGGCGGATCTGTTTATGTTGTTCAAAAAGATTCAATTCGATGGGGAGTCAATGTTATCGCAACATATACAGGATATTAACACAAAAGAATTTTACATTTATTATGACATATTAATTAATCAAGTATGAAGAATAAAAAGATATTAGCACTTATTGTCTTGATTCATTTTGTTCCATTATTATCAAGGCTTGAAGCCCAAACAACCCTCACGCTATCACCCGATAAGGACGCAGTATTACACATATCCCTAAAGCCGGGATCGGAGTCTCAGATCTATACCAATTATGGCACGGAGGCCCGCTTTTATGCAGAGGAGTGGACTTCGTCCGGTTACAGGTTCGCCTGCCGGAGTATCATAGATTTTGACCTGTCGCAAATACCGGCAGGGGCCAAAATCGTAAGCGCACAGCTTTCCTTATATGCGGACGGCTCAAACCAGGTAAGCTATGCCACCACCAATAATTCTGGATATAAGACTAACGCCTGTTACCTTGAGCGGGTTACGGAGCCCTGGACGGAAATGGGGGTAACCTATAACAACCAGCCGGCCACTACGATCCAGAACCGGGCACTGTTACCGGAGTCGCAGACCAACAATGAAAATTACACCAATATGAATGTTACCGCCCTGGTACAGGATATGGTAAATGACCCGGCAGAGAGTTTTGGCTTAATGCTGCTGCTGTTGACCGAGGGATATCCCTATGCGCAGATGTCATTCTGTTCAAGGGAAGATCCGAATGCCGGCCTTCGCCCCAAACTGGTGGTTACCTATTCCACCGAATATAGCATCGATAAATCCGCATGGTTAAATTATAATTATATTCACACGATTACCCCGTTGCAGGCCATGGATCCGGGTACCGTTCCCTCTGACGGGGCAAGGGACTTGTTAAAAATTAACGAAATCGTGGATTATTTTGACGGCTTGGGACGACCGGTTCAAAGTATTTCTATAAAAGGCAGTCCGGCAGGAAAAGATATCATCCAACCCATTGTTTATGACCAATATGGACGCGAAGCAATCAAATACCTGCCCTATACCGCTGATCAAAGCATTAGCGGAACAATAGGAGAACGCATTGGTTATAACGATGTGCTGAACCAGCAAGAGAGTTTTTATAATGTCCTTTATCCTTCAGAGGGGCTATACGCGAAGGGAGAGACCAAGTTTGACAGTTCACCCCTGAACAGGATAATGGAACAGGGTTCCCCCGGCTTGCCATGGCAACCCGACGATCCGATAATCCGTCCTTCAGAGGTCACGGATGGCCACACACTAAAATATGAATATACAACCAATACGATAGGTACGGAAGTTAAAAAATATAAAGTAGATGGTTCAGGAACCATTCTTGCAGATGGATACTATGATGTTAATCAATTATTTGTAACAGTAGCCAAGGATGAAGATTGGACCAGCGGAAATGACCACACCACGCGTGAGTACAAAGACAAACAAGGGCAGGTGATATTAAAAAAGGCTTACAATAACGGAGAAGATCTTGATACCTATTATGTGTATGATGATTTTGGGTTATTACGTTGTGTGCTACCCCCAAAGGCAATAGGCATCGTCAGTGACGGCCTTTGCTATCAATATAAGTATGATGGCCGAAAGCGGTTAATAGAAAAGAAAATCCCCGGCAAAGGATGGGAATATATTGTTTATGATAAGCTGGACCGGCCTGTGCTGACACAAGATTCCGTCCTACGAGACTCCAATAAATGGCTGTTTACCAAATATGATATTTTTGGCCGGGTGGCCTATACGGGAGAATATACACGTACAACATCATTTACGCAGGCACAGATGCAAGACTCTTGGGATACACAAAATACCACGGCACAAGCCCAGTATGAAACAAAGCAATACCCTGGCTATGAATTGACATTTTATTCAAACAGTAATTTCCCCTATACGAACATAGCGATTTTAACGATCAACCACTATGATGACTATACAACGGACCTGGGCGGTTCGTTCAACCCGATAACCGGTAATATCCTGGTTTATGGGGTGTACCCGCTTACAAAAGTAAAAGGGCTTCCTACCGTTAGCAAGACAAAGGTACTGGGGACAAGTTACTGGATCACCACGGTAATCTATTACGATGCAAAAGCCCGCCCCATCTATACCTATACGAAGAATGACTATTTGGGCACCACCGATATGGTAGAAAGCAGGCTGGCTTTTATCGGGCAGGTGGAAGAAACAACGACAACCCATAAGAAAACTGGTCAGGCAGACATGGTCATACGGGATGTTTTTGAGTATGACCATCACGGGAGGTTAACCACCCTGAAACAGGCCATAAACACCCAGGGAGAGGAAGTGATTGCCGTGAACACTTACGACGAGTCCGGGCAGCTGAAATCCAAGGGTGTGGGGGGCAAAACGGGCCATGAGCGTTTACAGACGGTAGATTATACGTACAACATCCGCGGCTGGTTAAAGGATATCAACAACATCAATAGTTTGGGCAATGACCTGTTCGCCTTTAAAATAAACTATGACACGGAAGAGATGGGGGCCGGCAACCCGGCACAGTATAACGGAAACCTGTCGGAGACCCTTTGGCGGACGGTGAGGGACAAGAGCGGGAACTACACCCGTGGCTATGCCTACCAATACGATGCCTTAAACCGGGTGGCCTATTCCGATTACGGGGTAAAAACCACGGGAAGCTATAACCTGAACTCCGGTTTTGACATGGGAATTACCACATACGATAAGAACGGGAACATACAGGGACTGCAACGCAAAGACAGCACCAACAATTTGATGGACAATTTAACCTATGCCTACGATGGGGGAAACCGGTTGCAATTAGTAAGTGATGCCACGGGCAACACCCAGGGCTTTAAAGACGGCAATACCGTGGGGAACGACTATGCGTATGATGGCAACGGTAACCTGACGGAAGACAAAAACAAGGGCATAACCAACATAAGCTATAATTACTTAAATTTACCGCAGGAAATCACCTTTGGCAGCAATGGAAAAATAGATTATATTTACGACGCAGCAGGGACAAAACTAAAGAAAGTGGTAACCAACGGAACAACAATAACGACAACGGAATATGCCGAAGGCTTTGAATATGAAAACAATGTATTGCTATTTATGCAGCATGCAGAAGGCTATACGGAACCCAACGGGCAGGGAGGTTACGATTATGTATATCAATACAAAGACCATTTGGGCAATATCCGCCTGTCTTATGTGGATAGCGACGGAGACGGGCTGATTTCTGATGCCGCCCTCTTTTCTGATGGTTTTGAAAGCGCAAGTGGCTGGAATAGCATTGGAGCTTTAACCGTGAACACAATTACCTCATATGACAACAGTTTTAAACATTCGGGCAACTATTCGGGTAAAATTGTAAAATCCACCGCTGGCGAATACTATGTTCATAGCGATACGTGGGTAAATATTAATAATTCAACGCCAACCCAATACACGTTTTCCGGTTGGGTTTATAGTGATAATCCATCGGTAGATATATTTTTATTTATGATGAAGGATGGAGAAACCGGCTATTTTACCAATGTTGAAAGTGTAAGGACTTATACAATAAACCAATGGGTTTATTTAGAGAAAACGGTTACAGTACCGGCAAATATCAGGAAATTAAATATAAGAATAGATAATAATGGCGGAGGCACGGTATGGTTTGATGATATAGAATTTAAAAAAGCAGGATATGAGATTGTTGAGGAGAATAATTATTATCCGTTTGGGTTAAGGCACCAGGGCTATAACAATACCATAAGAGGCCGAGAGCATAAATACAAGTACAACGGCAAGGAATTGCAGGACGATGCGGTGGGCAGCAGTGCGTTGGATTGGTATGATTACGGGGCCAGGTTTTATGATCCTGCTTTGGGGAGATGGTTTGTGCCGGATCCATTGCAACAGTTCCACAGTCCATATAATTATGCTGGGAATAATCCAATTAACAATATTGATCCGAGTGGGATGTATTCTTACAATTGGACTACTAGAGAATATGAGAATAATTTAGGGAATGTTGTTTCCTGGAACGAAGTGCAATTCAATAATTTCCAAGAGCCAGAAAAGAAGAAAACAGAAGGGAAAGATGATAAAGAAAAAATTGCTATTGACCCAGGTCACGGAGACCATAACGACAAAAATAGCCAAGTTGACCCAGGAGCCGTTAATGGGGCTGATTATGAAAAAGATATTGCACTAAATATTTCAAATGCAGTAGAAAAAGAATTGGAAGCAAAAGGATATATAATTACAATGACGAGAACAGGTGATGTAGAAAACGCTGGTACTAAATTGCAGTGGAGAATTGACAAAGCAGCAGGGACTGATATTTTTGTGAGCATTCATACAAATTCTGTTGGTACTGCGACTGCCAACGGTTTTCAGGTGTGCTATAAAACAGCGGATGCAAATAGTAAATCTCTTGCTCAATTCATTCAAGACCAAAATACGCTATTTAAAAGCAGAGGGATAAGGAAAAGAAGTCATTTGTATGTACTTAATAAATACACGGGTACAGCTGTTTTAGTCGAAGTTGGCTTTATTAGTAATGCAAGTGATTTGAATCTAATGAAAAGTAATACTTCAGAAATAGGAAAACAAATTGCAACGGGAATTATTAATTATTTAAGCAAATAGTTATGAAAGGAATCTTGTTATATATTATTCTTATAGCTGTTTCAACAAGCTTATATGCTCAAGATGCAAATTTGGTCAACCAATCTATTGAGTTTGTTGGGACAACTTTTGTTATCACAGAGTCAAATCCAATGGAGAAACCAGAATCAGACTTAATTAACAACACCTTTCAGACATCATTAAAAGAATATCTCAATAAGTCAAGTGATTCTTCAAATACGCAGAAGATATTAGAAATTTTTAATGTTCTTTACCAAAATGGGGGAGCATTTTATTCGGATAATGATGAGGAAAGAAGAATGAAATTGCGGCGGGCTGCATGCTTTGCTTCAATTGCTTTACTATCGGATAATGAGAGGGGCTTTACCTTTATCCAGTATGCTAAATTTGCATTATCAGAGAATATCAATAAACCCAATATTGAATTTATTGAGGAACAGTATTTAGGATTATTATTCATTGAAATGATTTTTAAATATGAAGATAATCAACTCAATAAAGATGATTTGAAAGCTATACGGGAATTTATTAATCTTCATCAAACGAATATGACTACAGAGATAGTAGCTAAAGCGATTAGTTTACTTGACAACTTTAAAGAGAAAATGTAAACTGATAAATATAAAAAATGCCTTTCCAACAGGAAAGCATTTTTACTAACTCCCTTGCAGGGATTTAACCGGTTTATTAAAAAAAGTGGTATTTCATTTAGCGGCAAAGGCTGGCAACAAAGAGCAAGTCAATTGTTCAAATCAAATAAAGTTAATCAAAAGGTCTTGAAAGATTTGGATAAAGCAAGGAATGTGTTGAATGTTGTGAATACAACAAAGAAAGAAGTAGAAAAATAATAATTTTTTTTATATGCCAGAAACAGCAAGATGGATAGGAGGATTTGTACGTTGGTTATTAAAATATTGTAAAACAAGTTTAAAGGATGAAATAGAAGGAAACCTTGATGCAACTTGGGGTGGAACTTATGATACAGAAAATTATATCATAGGATTTGTCACAGTGGTAATTATATTAGGGATGATAATTTGGGTAGTATTTTAACCGACATACTAACTAGTCGCTCCTTAAAAAGAGGTTAAAGTATTAATAATCAACAGTAATTTGTTGATAAGTGAATGATTTATCAACTGTAATATTGCAAGAAAAGCTCTAAATTAGTTGCAAACCTTGCAAAACAATGGTAGGAAAATCGCCTGTTCAAAACCCACCTAAACATGCTTAAGGAACAACTAAAGAAAAAAGAAAACGGTGAAAACAAATAAATCCGTTAAAATCATATTAATAGTATTGGCTTCAATAATTGCTTTAGTCTTTATATCTGTCAAGGTGATTGATTTTGGATTCAAGCAACCATGCCCACCACCTGACAAGCCCAAAGGGATCCCGACTGAGGCTATTTGGAATGGTGGCTGTGATGGTGGTTATTGGATTAACTTAGTTGGAATTAAAGATGATAAATATAGAATCAAAATATACCTTGATTACAAAGCAGAAGTATTAATGGATGCTGATTTTGTATCAGATGGCAAATGCCTTTTACCACTAGACAGTTCTGTCTTGAAATTAATTTCTGTTGTTGACATAGATAAGATAACCTTAAAAACAGACAAGAACAAAACCTGTTTTTAAAACCGATTTATCCAGCTTATGGTGGTAGTAGCTGGGAAATAATTAAAGAAAAGAATGAAATCGATTAGGAAGATAGGGAATTAATCCCCCCAACTGGCGCCAGTCTTCTGCCATGCGGGTGAGCGTGACTGTTGCCTTATAACAATGCTTCACGCGGCCTATCGCCTTTTGCAAGAAATAAAAACCCCTTCTGATTCAATCCTTCCAGCATAGAGATGCTGGGTTGGCACGACTTGGACCGGATAGACTTAATTGCCGCAATGCTGCAACAAAATAAATAATTGGCTTATTCCGGCAACGCTGTTTTGTGACAGGTTTTTCCCAAGGAAATCACCTTTGGCAGCAATGGAAAAATAGATTATATTTACGACGCTTCAGGAGTAAAATTAAAGAAAGTGGTAACCAATCCCGAAGGGCTTTGGTTCTTTGAACCATTAGCCCATCGTGGATCCACGAAAAATTAAGCAAATGTTAAATTTGCTATTTTTCGGGACAATAACGACAACGGAATATGCCGTAGGCTTTGAATATGAAAACAATGTATTGCTATTTATGCAGCATGCAGAAGGCTATACGGAACCCAATGGGCAGGGTGTTGGAGATGGACAAAATTGAAAGAAAGCACGTATAACAAATATGCGCCTGAGGAAGAGGAAAGCAGATTCCACCCGCTGAGAAGCGAGCAAAGCCGGTTGGAATGATGGATTGAAATTTGACACAAGACAGCTTCCGCCTTATTGGTGCACAAAGACTGATCAGAAAAGAAGGCTGTTCGTTGTTAAAAGAGCTCAAAAAATTCAGACAATCCGGATAAGTAAATATTGAGCGTTATAAGTGCTAAGATGTTTAAAATACCAGGTACAGCTGAATTGAGGGCGAATTTAGACGTCCTGTCTGCCCACTTCATCTCATTTTTACTTTTGTGGAATCTTTCCGGGTTAAAGCGCTTAAGTTCTAATAGACTGGAATCGAAAAAAGAAGCCTCTTTTTGAGGTTCGCCAATGTATTCTTTAGCCAGTTCAAAAAGATTTATCTGCAACTGCCTGGCCAGCTGTTTTCTTAGTTTGTTTTTGTTCTCTATATTGGATTTAAACGCGTATTTCTGTTTTAACTGTTTGTTTCGTTTCGCTTGGTATAACTGTTCTGTTTTAATGACATTATTAATTATTTGTGTGTCAATTTGGTCCTCATATTTTTCAGCTGCTAAAAATATTCTGGACATCAGGTGATTAATATTTGATTTGGTAATTCTGGAATATTCACTAAGGCCTTCAGGAAAAAAACAAGTGTAGATTTCTGATTCCTTATCATAAAAGGCTCTGATGTAGGCAGCCAGTTTTCGAATCTCTTCTTTCGCCTGTTCCAGCATGAGGTCTACTTCCTGTGTTTGTTTCATTTTGACAGACCCCACTTCCTTTTTTTGTTGGTATGCATCTAAAAAACGACGATACAGAAAACTGGTGGATTTGATCAAATGATCATATTTGCCATCCATATTGTGTTTTTGCAGGTTTTCAATGTGATCACAGGTGAAATGAAGCAGCCCGCCATCTGCAATTTCATTGGTGTCAAAAATCGCCTTGAAAAAGGTATTGATATTCTTCATAGTTGTTAAGTTTATATAAAATGCTAAGAAGCACGTTGGTTTCTGAAGTCACACTAAAATAAAACAAAATTGTATAAAAATTGTTTGAATTTTTCTTTTTGCGAAAAGGGTATTAATCTGTTGTAGCAAATTAATTTTGACCAAATGTAAAAAATATTTTTTTAATGCATTAACATTTATTAAGGAAATTGATAAAAATATATATTAATTGTATTTAAAAAAAAGTAATTGGATAATAAATATTATTTATTCAAGTCGGAAAATCGAACTTAAATAAATATTAATAATAAATGGAGTTAAGAAAATGGATACTTATTAATTTAAATATTTGTTTATGGTTGGCATATTGACTCGATATAACGAAATTATATTTTTCGTTTAATATTTCCTTTCGTTTTATAACTACCTTGTTATTAGTGTAATAAAGACATTTCTTTATTTGATTCTCTGAGTATCTTTAAGGAAAATTTGCATTATGAAAAAGAAGATCCCGGCTTATACGCTAAATGAATTGTTGGTAGTATTAATTATTATTGGCATATTAATATTGCTGGCACTTCCCGCACTGATGCCTTTAATATCAAAGGCAAAAGCTACCGAAGCCAAATTGCAACTGGCTCATCTACATACATTAGAAAAAACGTATTTCTACACCTATTCCAAGTACACCGACGATATGGAAGCCTTGGGATTTGAACAGGAAAAACTAGTTACGGAAGGCGGGCAGGCCAATTATCTAATTGAAATAATCCAAGTCAACGCCACCAGATATAAGGCAAGGGCTACGGCTGTTGTTGATTTTGATGCCGATGGTAATTTTAATGTCTGGGAAATTGATGATGAAAAGAAATTGCGTGAAGTAACAAAGGACTGACCATGGTACTAAAAGTCGTATTCATTGCGGAGTTATACATATTGCTTTTTATATTTTATCAGGACTTAAAATATAGAGCCGTTAATTGGATTGCATTTTTGGCAATAACTTTATCGGGCTTTTTCCTGAGTTTTCATGCCGTAGGCTTGAAAAATACATTATTTAACGTATTGCTAAACAATGGAATTCTGCTTATGCAGCTCTTGCTTGTTTATTTGTTTTATTACGTTAAGTCGGGGATGCACACTAAAATAATTAATAAAAAACTGGGGCTTGGTGATGTATTAATGCTAGCGGCGCTGTCGTTTTCCTTTTCTCCGGTTAATTATATTGTCTTTGTCTTCCTTTCGCTGGTGGCAAGTTTGCTTATTACCATGGTGAAGAGAAACAAGCAGACCATCCCGCTGGCAGGATACCTGGGCCTGTTTTATTTTATTTTTCTGATGATTAATCATTTTTTTTTGGACTTTAATCCTTATCTGATACAACCGGACTTATAAAGAATGGAAACAATTACTTTAACAGCCAACAAACAACAAATTATTAATGCTGCGCAGGCATGGCATTATTCAATTATTCCCAAAGAAGCGGGTGAACATTGGTCGTTTTATATAGACGAAGAAAAATACAGCGCTGACGTTAAAGAAGAGTTAGAAGTTCTGTTTGACCGAATTGTACACCTCACCCGGGTTGATTCAGGACAAATTTATCAAGCATTAAACATTTATTATAGAAAGAAAAATGGTGGAGACATTGGCAATAGTGCAGGGAATATTGAACTCTCGGGAAAATCGGACAAAGATTTTCTGAATAAACTTATTGAGGAAGCATTTGACCTGGAGGCCAGCGATATTCATATTGAAATTTATGATAAGAACGCACGCGTTCGTTTTCGCATTGATGGGAAGTTAATTGAAAAATATATTCTGCCTAAAAGGGATTATCCGGCCATCACTAATAAGGTAAAGATTAAGGCCAATATGGATATTGCAGAAAAACGACTGCCTCAGGACGGAAGAATATTTTTCAAATCAGAAACAAAAAGTTTTGATATCCGTGTGTCGAGTCTGCCTTCGTTGCATGGTGAAAAGATTGTTTTGCGTTTGTTGAGGAAAGATACTTCCCGGTTTGATCTTGACCGCATTGGGTTCTCGGAGCGGCAAAAAAAAGATTATTTCCAGAGCTTGAAAAGAACCAAGGGAATTATGTTGATCAGCGGGCCCACCGGGTCGGGTAAAACAACAACTCTTTATGCCACATTAAAAAGGCTGAATACCAAAGAAACCAATATTCTAACCATTGAAGATCCCATTGAATATACATTGGAAGGTGTTAATCAGGTGCAATTGAAAGAGAGCATTGGGTTGACATTTGCAGAAGCATTACGCACCTTTCTCAGGCAGGACCCCGATATTATCATGTTGGGAGAAATTCGGGATGCAGCGACAGCACAAATGGCTATCCGAGCCGCATTAACGGGCCACTTGGTGCTTTCAACTGTTCATACTAATTCTGCATGGGGCAGTATTGCGCGTTTAAAAGACATGGGTATTCCTGAATTTTTGTTGGCCGATACTGTGAACGTTAGTGTAGCTCAAAGACTGGTTAGGTCCCTATGCCCAAAATGCAAAAGAAAAATACAATCTGCACAAGCTTCTGGTGATATGCTTATTCTGCATCACATTTATGAATATTATGAGCCCGTAGGCTGTGACTATTGCTATTATACGGGTTATAGGGGGCGGACAGCCATTTTTGAAATCATTCCGGTAACTCCTTCGTTGGCGAAAAAAATGCGAAAATCGGATATGGATGTGACAGCTTATCTTAAAGAAAATGGCATCAGTACTTTAGCGGAATCTGCGCTGGGACTTGTTAAATCGGGACAGACATCTCAGGAGGAAATATATCCTATTTTATTAAATGAACAAAATTATGGGTAAAGTCATCAGGACAATATTATTTATTTTATTTCTCGCTATTTTTTCCGGGGTCGGTGCGGCACAAACGAGAATTGACAGTTTATCCGTAAAACTGGACAGCTTATCAACTCATATTAAAGGCTTAAACCACAACATTGACCTTTCCGTGAGCAATTTGCCATTGAAAGAATTTATCCGGAATGTTGCCAACCTTACCCAATTAAACATTGATATGGATGACGATCTGAACCAGACAGTAACAAATAATTTCGTTGGTGTACCGACAAAAGATGTATTGCTTTTTTTGTCCAAGGTGTATTCCCTGGATTTTAATTTTACGGGTAGCATTATACATATCAGGAAGCATGTAGAGAAGGCGCCCCGATATATACCAAAAAAAGTAAAAGTTTATTATGATTCGACCGACCGGCTTCTGACCCTTGACTTAAAAAATGACAGCTTGTATCGCGTGGCCCGTAAGATTACAGGGTTGACACATAAAAACATAATATTTAGCAAAGAGACAGGCTGGAGAAAAATATCCGGATACATATTGAACCAGGATTTAAAAAGCGCATTGGAAAATCTGGCATTGAGTAATAATTTGTCAGTAGGTGATGCAGAAGGGGCTTATGTGCTGGAGGCAGATGATGCAAAAAATGGAAACAACCGTAGAACAAGCAGCCGAAACAGATCCAATGTACGTGGCGAATTTAAATACAAGGTACACAGTAAAGAGCATTTGGACATTTATGGCCTTAAAGTAGATGTGGGACAGGTAATCGAATTGATCTCTAAAAAATTACACATCAATTATTTTATTGATTCGGAAATAAAGGCCACGACAAACTTAAACCTGATCAATGTCAGTTATGATGAATTTTTATCGGATATTTTACAAAGAACAGCTTATACATTTAAGGTTGAGAACGGAATTTACTTTGTGGGCAAAAGAGATGCGGAAGGTTTGCGTGAAACGAAGGTGATTCAATTGATGAACAGGTCGGTAACAAAATTGAGTGAAATAATACCGGAAAGCATTAAAAAGGAGGTCAGCATTAAAGAATTCTCAGATTTGAACAGTTTTGTTGTGAGCGGTTCTTCCAGAACCATTGCAGAATTGGAAATGTTTATCCGGCAAATCGACAAGGTGGTTCCGCTCATTTTAATAGAGGTATTAATTGTGGACAATCAATCCAGTTATACCGTTTCTACCGGTATTGATGCCGGAATTACTAACGAACCTATAAAATCGGGCGGGACGCTTTTTTCCGGAATAGATTTTGCGTTGAATTCAAATTCAATAAACAAGTTGCTGAATAGTTTCAACGGACTTGGAGTAGTCAATCTGGGAAAGGTCAATCCTAATTTTTATCTAACAATAAAGGCTTTGGAAGATGAGGGTATTATTAAAGTGCGTTCGACTCCCAAATTGTCAACATTAAATGGTCAGGAAGCCAAATTGACCATTGGAAATACGGAATATTATCTGGAGAAAAGAACAGATTTTATCATCAATCAAACCACACAGGAAAGAACCACCTCTCAATACAAAGCAGTGAATGCCGATTTTAAGATCACTATTCTGCCCATAGTTTCCGGCAATGAGGAAATTACTTTGAAAATCACGGTTGATCAGTCGGATTTTACAAGTAGGATATCTACAGAAGCACCTCCGGGACAAATTTTTCGGAATTTTACTTCTTCGGTTCGGGTAAAAAATAAGGAAATGATCCTTCTGGGAGGTTTGGAAGAAAAAACAGGAAAAGAGACCAATAAAGGTTTTCCACTGTTGAGCCGTATTCCCATTCTTAAATGGATTTTTTCAAACAAAACCAAAGAGAAATCGGTGAACAAGCTAAACATTTTTGTAAAACCAACAGTAATTTATTAACATGTTTCTAACGAAGAAAATAGACAATTTTCGAAAAAAATCCGGCGAAGTATTTGCTTCTGTTGAAGTAATTCGTCGTACGGGAGTACCGGATAAGTATAATTTTTTGTTGTTAAAACGTGAAGGTTCCGGAATTCTTGTTTTGGACAGAAAACAGGGCGTGGACAGCTCCGATGTGTTTTCAGATGTGGTACGACAGAAAATACCGGTTGTGTTGAGTATTTCCGGTTCGGGGGTGCTGTTGAAAAAAATGGAATATAGTCCTGGGCATACGGCTACGCATGGTCAGTTGGTAAGAAACCTGCTTCCCAACGCGGACCCGACTGACTTTTTGCTTGAGGAACAAAAAGATGGGTCCGGTAGAATGTTTTGTGCCCTGATACGGAAAAATATTGTTGAAGAGATCACCCTTGAATTGATTGCACTCGGAGTATTTGTGTTGGATGTAGGTATTGGAATATTTATGGTGGCAGAAATTCTTCCCTTAATGGATGAAGAAATATCCAAGTTAAATATTCAGGAATATAAATTGGTGGTAAAAGACAGAAGACTTCTGGATTATTCTAAAATGAAAAATAAGCTCAACAACAGCTATAGGATAGGAGGAGAAGAACTGCCCGGAGATTTGTTACCTGTTTTTGCCAATGCATTCCGGTATTTTGTGCTTAAATCGAAGGTGGGCTCTTGGGATATTGTTGTAGATCAGCGTAATGAATTCCGTCATTACAAGACCTCATCACTTTTACTAAAGGCCGTAGTGGCAGTGATTGTACTGTTGCTTTCGGTCAATTATATTTCCTATTATTTTTTGTCAGAAAAAACAAGAAAAACAGATGTCCGGTTGATTTCTTCGCGGAAAGAGCTTCGTGCTTATCATCAATTTACTAAAATATACAATCGGAAGAAGGGGGTTATGATGGCATTGGGCATTAACAATGATAGTTATGTTTCGATACTGGTAGATAAGATGGTACAAAGATTACCCCCCAGCATGTATTTAACGAACATACAGTATAATCCGAAGTTGAAGCGGGCAAAGGGTGATGTGTTGTTTTTAGAGAATACGATAATCGTCTCAGGAAGGTCCTCCAATGTCCGGGAGTTGTACAAATGGATCAATGACATTGATAAGTTAAAACGGATTGCCAATGTAAAACTGTCTAATTATAACTATGTAAAAAAGGACGGGCTGGCCGGTTTCGACATTACAATAACCATTAGAAGCTAATTTAATGTAAAGATGATAAAAAGAAAGTTTCCGAAAAGCATTGGGGAAATGAAGTTCAGAGACCGTTCAAAGTTGTTGTACGTATTGGCTTTTCTATTGTTTTTATTGGTATACCATTTTTCTATTGCTCCCACAATTGAACAGTTCAGGGTGCTTCATAAGAAAGAGATTCAATTGAAGAGTATAAGTAATCTGCCGGTGAAGATTAAAACGATTAAAAATGAGATAGAACAAATAGACAGAATCATTGGCGATGTAAAACAAGAATATAAGGGGAGCAGACGGCGTAAATTATTGGAAACTATTTCTAATTATTGTGGCAAAAAGCATGTAACAATCAAAAAAATTACCCGGCCGGAGTACATTGAGCAAAACAATGTGATGGTGGAACTGAATCAAGTGCTGTTAAAGGGACGGTTTGCCGAATTGTTGCGTTTTGTTTATTACATGGAAGAGCGTCAGGTATTGGGGCATGTTACCTCTTTCTCTTTTTTTATGGAAAAGGATATACGTACAAAAGAAAAAAGCCTTGGTTTATTGGTCTATTTTCAAACAATTAGTGAAAACAAATTGAAAAAATTAAAATGAAGAATAAATATATTGTAATACTGATTTTATTATTGTTTCAGTTTTCCTGTACTGAAATTATTGACCCTGACATGTCCGGGAGACAGGTAGTGCTTCTGGCTCCGGGCGACAGCCTGAGTGCATGTAATGGCAGGCAGCTTTTCTGGTGGTCAGCGGTTGATTTTGCAGAAAGTTACAATCTCCAAATTGTATCTCCGGATTTTCAGTATGTGGAACGATTAATTCTGGACACTATCGTTGAAGCGCATAAAATTGAGTTTTTATTGTCGCCGGGTAATTATCAATGGCGGGTTGCCTCCCTAAATAACAACAATAGTACTGAATATGCAACCCGTACATTAACTATTGAAAATATGGATGGCCTTTCGTCCGTTGCTTTGTTTCATATTGAACCTTCAGATACAGCTTATACCAACACGAAGGGGCAACACTTTTTCTGGGAAGCCGACAAAAGGATAAAACAATACAATTTTAATTTATATTATCTGGGCCAACGGGTTGTAAGTAAAGAATTAAGTGAGAATACAACGGAGGAGCAACTTATCTGGGGTGACGGTGTCTATAAATGGTCTGTGCAGGGAATCAGTTGTGATTCTTCCTCTTCCATTAGCTGGAGTAGTTTTTACCTGGATACCAAGAGCCCTGAAGCACCGATCCTTTTGAACCCTGAGAATTTTTTTGAAACGACAGACAGTGTTGTTTTGTTTAAATGGGCACGGGGCACAGAAGAAACAAAGATGAAACTATCAGACAGCTTATTTGTTTATGCCGATTCAACACTAAAAGAGATACTGATCAGTAAAAAATCAGATACGACGTCTTATCAGGACACATTGCATGCAAATCGGGAATATTATTGGCGGGTCAGAACAATCGATGAAGCTGGGAATTTGAGTAATTATAGTAAGGTATGGCGTTTTAGAATTTCCCCGGAGCGATGAAAAAAATAAAATCGACATATTTTTTGATTTTTGCTGTTGTTCTTATCTGGGTCGTTATTGTTGTAAGGCTGATTTCCCTGAAAAAAGATGAATCGGATGACAATATGGTGAACCGTATCCATGAGGTGAGGATATCTGAAGAACCATTGGTAAAAGAAAAACTTAATTTATCTTACCGGGATCCTTTTTTGCAGAGGAATGGTTTAAAAAAAAGGAACACAAAAAACGATATTAAAAAGTCGTTTATCAAAATTAAACCAGAATGGCCCCGGCTGGTTTACTGTGGTTTTGTAACGGATAAAGTTACAGGGGTTAAAAACATTAACATCAAAGTTGGCAACGGGTCTTATCTTGCCCGTACAAATCAGGTTATCGAAGATGTGTTGATTAAAAAAATTGCAAAAGATTCTATTGAGTTGGAATTCCGGGGCGTTTCCAAAATCGTTTACATTAAATAGTAACAATGATGAAGACAAGGCTGAGAAAATACCGATTGAAAGTAACTTCATCTGTAATGATTTATGCTTTATTCATTATGGTTATTGTCACTATTCTGATAGGTGTTGTCATTTCGACTGCTTATTACAATTATCTTCAAAAACTGACATTTCAGATTGAAAAGCAGTTGCAACACAATGTTCACTCGGGTATAGCCATTTTGTTATCCAATAAAATGGTGGATTATGCGCATCCACGTCTTATTAGTTTGTACAAGGAAGATAAGGACAGTACCTATTTGAGTAAGGAATTGTTTGGAATGTTCGATTTAATAAGGAGTAGATCTGCCTGGAAGAAGTTTAGCTATGAAAAAGTTGCATTTGCCGGTGGATTCTTTGCCCGTAAAAAGACTTTCCCTGCCTTGTACCTTACCAACCACTATAGTCCGTTGTGTTTGGTAGGGCGTTCCAAAATCACAGGAGATTGTTATTTGCCGCAAAAGGGCGTTCAGCGGGGATATATTGACGGAAGGAGTTTTGAAGGAGATCGTTTTGTTAAAGGAAAGACGGAATTCAGTGAGCCATCTCTCCCGGAACTGAAAGGCCAGTACCGGAAGAATTTGATGGAAGAAGTAAAAAAGAGGTACCTGCAACCGGAAAAATATCAGGCTTTAAATATGGAAGATGTTCCTGATGAGGGACTTGTCCATTCTTTTTGTGTGCATACGGAAGTGGTTTATGATGCTGATGCAATTTTGCTGAGAAACATAAAGCTGAAAAATAATATTGTTGTTATCTCCGAGAAGGAAGTGCTTATTTCCAAAACGGCAGATTTGATGAATGTGGTGATATATGCCCCCAATATTTTTATTGAATCCGGTTTCCGGGGTGCCATTCAGTGTTTTGCTGCCGATACGTTGTTTGTCGGAAGCAATGTCTCCTTGGATTTTCCTTCGGCTGTTTGTTTGATGAACCATGGTCTGAGCCATATATCCCAAACGTTAAAAATTGCCTCCGGTACAAACATAAGCGGCGTTGTATGTATTGATCTGGCGAATAATTCCGGGGCTGCACAGCCGGATGTGTATATTGAAAAAAACGTTCAGGTTACGGGAGCATTTTATTCAAATGTTTCCGTGCAGTTTTTTGGAAAAGTTCAGGGTAGCTTATATACAAATGGTTTTTATGTCAAAAGATTATCGGGGAACTATATCAATCATTTGCTGGATGTGGAAATCAATAAAGATGAACTGCCCAGTCAGTTTGTAGGCCCTGATCTGTTTGTTTCAAATACCGAAAATAAGATTATGAAATGGCTCAACTGAAACGAAAAAGAAAAATTACAGCCTCCACTTTACAGGAAACAATTATTGCACTAAGCATTATTGTTTTTGTTTTTGGCATTGCATTATTGGTGCTGAACAACCTGATGCGTGTTGAAAACATTCATGTTCAGTTTAAAGGGAACCTGCTTGTTGAAAAATATTTTGACCACGTAACCGATACAACGGAACAGCATATTTATGAAAATGACGGATTTGTTGTGGAACGAACATTTTATCCACATCCCGACGATAGTAGTTTAATGATTATGGTAGTAAAAGTATTTGACAGCAACAAGAAGAAGATTGCACAACAAAAGGAGATTCTTTTTTTTAGAAGTATTGACTCTAGACAATAACTCATGAAGTATCTCCGGGTAAATTCGTTTACTTTACTGGAATTGATCGTCGTGATGGTGCTATCCTCACTTGTACTGATGATCACTCTTTTGGCATTCCAGATTCTTCATAAGCAGTTTACTAACTATGAAGCGAACAGTGAGAAAATAGATCGGCTTTATTTGTTTTTTAATGTTTTTGATCACGATCTGGAAAATGCCTTGGTATACAGGGATGCGGAAATTTTCACATTGAGGAAAGGTATTCGGGAAATTACTTATACTTTTGAAGAAAGCTTGATTAAAAGAGAAGAAAGTGGACAAACAGACACCTTAATATGGGGCATTCGCGGAATAAAATGCAAGGAAGAGTCCATCATTCAGAATGAAGTAAAAATGACCCTCCTTTTTTGTTTTGAGAAAGATACCCTCTACTATAACATTAGTTATTATACCGACAAATTAATGGTGAGCAATTAGCCCACACCTCCCTTTCCCTTAGTTTTTTACTTTAATAGCCCGTTTTTGCTTGACAGAAACAGGATGTTTTTTTACTGCCCGACCTACTTTTTATATAGTCTGCTTAATAAGGTTCCTATTTCCAAGGTCGTGGATATAAAATATTGATTTTGTATTACAAAGAAATTATGTATAATTAAATGAACTACCCCGCCGCCTTTAGGTTTGCATTTTATTGACAAAGGAATATTAGAAATAAAGAAGTTTATGTATAATGTGTTGATTTTCTTTTCTTTTTGTTTCTTTTTCTTTTCTTTGTCAAT
>Ga0316204_10001238_pt1 | contig 73306 bp, 72 predicted proteins | sample 6monrhotite_MG_2_FD_205661 | JGI IMG/M metagenome (GOLD analysis project Ga0316204, IMG submission 205661) | Microbial mat bacterial communities from mineral coupon in-situ incubated in ocean water Damariscotta River, Maine, United States -... | ecosystem: Environmental > Aquatic > Marine >...
GGCTCATGGATATTCTCCTCAAGTGGTTTTATAAGGATAATATCATTTATATCAGATATTTAAAATAGAAAACTGACATTTTTACCGTGCAGAGGTCTTCTAAAGTCAAAAAAATGAAGATTCTTAGTCGAATTTTCCTGAGTGGCGTTTAAAAATCCCGTGAATTTTTCTAATATTGTTTGTGAATTATTTTCTAGGTACAAAAAACAACAGAATATCCACAAACTAAAATAACCGTTAAAATACATGAGCATGCATACGGTGTCTGTCTGTTTTTTGACCTAGCAAATCTCAAAATTCTGATCGATTTTAGAATTCAACGAGATCGTCTTGAAAACTATTGTTAGATTCACTCAAAACTTTCAATGATCTTGCTGGGGAGAGTGAAGTGGTTCGATTGGAAAACATACATAAGGCGTACGATTTAGGTAAAAGTAAAGTTCATGCTCTCAAGGGAGTCGACCTTTCCATTACCCCAGGGGAAATTGTATGTATCATGGGACCCTCTGGTTGTGGGAAAAGCACCTTGCTCAACATCATTGGCTGTTTGGATAAACCAGATCAGGGAGATGTTTTCATCCAAAATCAAGCTGTCGGTCGTCTAGGGCGTAACCATCTTGCTGATTTGCGAGCTAAGAAGATGGGGTTTATTTTTCAATCATTCAACCTGATTCCTGTTCGAGATGTATTTAAGAATATCGAATGCCCCCTTATCAACTTGCTGGTGACGGGTATTGAGCAGAGTAAAGAATGTAAAGTAAAGCAACGATCCAAGAGTGAACTGCGAGAGGTAATCTCTTCAATTAAAAATAAAAAAACGAATACCTCAAGGCTGGAGTCAGTGCCCCAAATAAAAAATTAAGGAGAATAAAAAGAATGAAAAATGAAGCCGCTCTTTGAGCCTTAACTTAAACCTGCAGCATCATCGTCAATACAAGGTTTAGAATAAAAATCAGAAGAGAGGTATGATGACTAGAAACCAACTTAGACTTTTTATCTTTTGCTTAGGCCTTTGTTATTCTCTCGTATGGCCTACTCTAACTCAGGCTGTAGACCTAGCTGCAGCTCATGGATATCAAATAGAAGATTTGAAAGGTGAGTTGGCAAAGACCCTAGAGCCCGCAGCAATTGCCTTGCAACGAGATTGGGTAGAATGGGCTGGTACGCCTGAGGGTATAGCAAAGCAAATGGCCAGCTATTTAAAAAACAGCAAGCAATCAGCCTTACACCATGGTTTCCCCCCCTTACTAGATAAAGATAAGGGATCGAGATCGCTAGCTGCCAGTGACCAGGAGACTCAACAGTGGATCAAGCTAGTAAAAAGCTACTTGCCTAGGCGGTGGGAAGAAATAGAGGCCTTGGCTCAGGATTTAAGACTGCCCCCCCGAGATCTTGCCAGCCACTTTGCTCGGCTGAAGCCTCAAGCAAGGGGTGTGATCTACGCAAGCAGAAGAGCCCAAGGCGTTACTGTTGGTTTGAATCGAGAGGGGCATCCTGCGATGCACACAGCCATAACCTCTCGTATCAAACCTTCATCAGGTCATGCCACCTTGGGCCACTCTGCATATATGCTGGGGCTTTATGATGGGGTGAATGATCAAGGTGTATTTATCGCTTATATTTCTCCAGGCACTAAAAATGCCACCTTAATGCTTCCACTGGCAATTCGTACCTTGCTGGAGCAAAATACGTCCGTTTTCCAGGCCCGAAAAAGCTTGAGCCTGCTACCCAATATGGGGGATTATATACTGCTTATGGCTGACCCTACAGGTGCCATGGCCTTATTAGAAAGCCATGGAGGTAAACGGGTTTGGAGGGAAGCCACAGTTGAGGTTCCCTATTTGATTGCCACGGAGCATTACCGTTCGAACCAGTTCAACAAGCAAAATAAAACTCTAGTACCCTTTATCATTGAGGATTACCATAAAGTGGAAAGGGCTATCCTATCCAAGAAAGCTATAGATGATTCACTTTTCACCCTACTTACGACAGCTAAAGGGCTAAAAAAAAATCATTTCCAATACTTTTTCCGAGGACAGCTTTATGCTTTCACCTTGAATTTACAAACTAAAAATCTAAAATATCAAATCGGCAGCAAGCAGTTTGCCCTTCAGGCTTTTAATGATTCATTGACCACACTTAATCAGAGCCAAGCAGAATTTAAATTGCCTAATGAGTTTCCTAACCTGATACACTTTGCTGATTTGGATTGGTGGCGGTCTGAAGAACCAGGTAGAGACAAGGTCCATTCCCTTTTTGGGGTGAGCGTTAAGTCCTTAGGAATGATGCTGACCAATCGCTATGCTTGGCGACTTCCTCTAGGCGACCCAATTTTCAGCCCCTACCTAGACTTGGGCACACAGCAGCAGATTACTCCTGTATTTGTTCGCCATGGGACCTATATCCGCTTTAGCAGCAAATCATGGCTTGATTTAGAAGTTGGCAGAGAGCGGCACAATGCCTTTTTAGGAATTGATGCAATGCAGCGCAGCGATGCTGGTTACAATAAAATTGATCTTAGTCAGCGCCTTAAGGATAACGATACTCGCTATTTTGATGCGAACCTAACACGTTTTACTGCCCAGTTCCACCAAACCTTGGGGCCTCTAGTGATCCAAAATTACCTGGATTACTATCGGTGGGAGCCTTCAAATCAGATTGATCATTTCTTGAATTTAGAGACGGGGCTATCTCAGAAATTTGCTGGCGAGTACCGCAATAACTTGTTGCTGATTTTACCTCTTGGGGCTCCTGTTTGGTCCTTGTCTTCTTTTTATCAAAAGAACTGGTTGGCCAAGGAAGAAGGTTTTTCAAGGTCAAGGGGCTTTCAGCTCAACTTTATCTCAATGAGGAAAGGGGCGGACCTCTACCTGCGGTTGCCATGGTCAGACCACTCCGCAACCCAACCCAATGCAGATGATGGCCTAGATATTCAAGTAGCCCTACGCTGGGAATGGCTGTAAAATCAAAGCTTACTTAATTTAATCGAGTTCTTGTTGAACAATTTAGGTCAAACAAGAGGATTCAACATAAACGCAAAACTTGTAAGAAGAAGTTACAGCATAGAGGATAAATTTGGAGGCTGTTCGTGACATTACCCCCAAACACTGCCTCACGAATGGGGACACACCACTACCGGATGGGCATTTTTTTGCCGAGCCAGACGGAGCAGACCACCAGCAGGGCGCAGAGGATGGTGGGGGTGTCTAGGGATTCGCCTAGCAAGGTGACTGAGGCGGTGATGGTGATGAAGGGTTGTAAGAGTTGCGCTTGGCTGACACGGGCGACGCCGCCCAAAGCCAAGCCTTTGTACCAGACAAAAAAGGCCAGCAGTTGGCTGACCAAGGCTAAGTACAAAAAGCAGCCATAGACCTCCACGGGGAAGTTGACGAAGCTCGTCGGTCGGGCGGCCAGGGCCGGGGCTAGGATAAAAGGGAAGGCCAGGAGCAAGGCCCAGCAGATCACCTGCCACCCGCCCATGGTTTTGGCGAGTTTTGCGCCCACGGCGTAGCCTGTCGCCGCCGAAGCCACCGCCGCCAACAAGGCCAAATCAGCGAGTTGCAAGCCCCCAGAGCCCTGTAGAACCATATAACCGACCACAAGCATGCTACCAAGCCCCGACGGCCCAAAAGGCGATGCTAGGCCGTTCATGGCCGATCAGCACCCCGATGATAGCGGTCGCCAGGGGCAAAATCCCAACAACCACCCCACCATGGGACGCAGGGACAGACTGCATCGCCCAAGAAGTAAACACCGGGAACCCGATCACCACCCCAAGGGCCACCAGGGCGAGCTGTACAAACTGGGCTTTACTGGGCAGTGGTTGCCGGAACCAAAGCAGGATCAACGCCGCAAAAAAAGCGGCCAACACGGCACGTCCCAGCCCGACAAAGGTCGGGTCCAAGTAGGGAACGACCACCCGAGTGGCCGGTAACGTCAGCCCGAAGCAGCAAACGGCGAGGGTGCCTAAGAGCATGCCTTTGGTTTCATTGTGCATCTTGAATTCCTGTTGAGAGGCGGCAGCCTAAGCAGCTACGGCCTTATTTTCGAAAATCTGGAGAGTGACAATAAAACAGGGGTTTGTTTGAACCCCAACTCCAGAAAGACTCCTACCTGTTGGGGTTGTCAACCGGCTTGATCGCAAAAAGAATCAGGAAGAGGGAACCAAAAGGGGAAGCCCCCAAGCGCAGGTCCGGCAAGTAAGACAAAAAATACTGAGGGATAGGTAATGCTTCGACCGGGGCAGCGACTTCGCCCATGAGAGAGGAAGGGCAGCAGCGGTGTTTGGGGGTGTGGGAATCAGGAGCAAACAAACCCGTTCTTCGCAAGATCGTTTCAGTTGTGACCAAACAACCAACGGCAGGCCCCGTGTCTAATGAAGGGCAAATATATTCAGGGGAAAGAAGCTTCAATCTGGGCAGCGACTTCGCCCAAGAGAGGAAGGGCAGCAGCGGTGTTTGGGAGTGTGGGAATCAGGGGCAAACCAACCCGTTCTTCGCAAGGTCGTTTCAGGTCGTGATCAAACAACCAACAGCAGACCCCGTGTCTAACGAAGGGCAAATATATTCAGGGAAAAGAAAACGTCAATATCTGGGCGGCTTCGGACCTAGAAAAGTAAGCTAGGCGGCGCACTGGGAAACTTAAAGAAAAAAAAGAGAGGGGGGATTACTGGGGTGTTAGCATGCTTGGGCAAGGCCCAAGCAACACCGGTATTCTAAGGGTTCGGTGGTCGCTATCAGCGACCACCAAGGGTTCTTAGCCGCCGTTGTGGCGTTTGCTGATTTTCAAGGCTACGGTTGAGCCGACCTTGAGCCGTTTCCAGCGGCGGGCCTTGCTGCGGTTCCACTTTTTGATCTGCCTTAGGCTGACGTTGTGGGCCTGGGAAATGCTCCACAGGCTGTCGCCGGACTTCACCTTGTAATAGGTGTAGCCAGCTCGTTTTTTGCTGCGGTTCCGGTGACGCTTGCTGCTCGAAGCGACCACGGTTCGGCGGTACTGAGGCAAGGTGTAGTTGCTAGGGACCGGCAGCATGATCTTCTGGCGAACCCGAAGCAGCCGACGTTTTGAAATCTGGTTAAACGAAACGATCTGGGAAATAGGGACGCCGTATTTGCGAGAGATCCCCCACAGGGTATCCCCTGAGCGGACTTTGTGAGTTTTCCAGAATCGTTTTCGGTTGGTTTCTAACGAAGAGAATTCGTTTTTCTTTGCATGATAAGGCTTCGGAACCAAGATTTCGTAGGTTTCGTAATGCGCCGGTGTCAAGCCTCTAGGGATCGAAGGGTTCAGCTTCGACAATTCCTTGGCGTCGAAGCCGGTGGCCTTCGCAATTTGGCCTAAAGTCACGCCCCCTGGGACAGCCAAAGCGTACCTTGGGGTCTCAGGCACTAAGGCCGGAGGCTGTGCAAAGCTGTAGGACTCTAGGTTTTCAAATAAAATAGTGGCAGCGAAAAAGGTAGGCACATAACCACGGGTTTCCCTAGGTAGTTTCAAAGACCAATAGTCTGTGTCTTTGCCCAACCGTTTGGCCCGACGAATCGCCCCACGCACCCGGCCTGAGCCAGAGTTGTAAGCCGCCAAGGCTAGTTCCCAAGAACCAAATTCTCTGTATAAGTTTTTTAGATATTTTGCCGCCGCATGGGTGGACTTTTCTGGATCAAACCGTTCGTCATGCCACCAGCTGTTGGAAAGGCCATAACTGCGCCCGGTGTAGGACATAAACTGCCACAAACCAACAGCGTTAGCGTGGCTACGAGCCACAGGGTTGAAGTTTGATTCCACCACAGCTAGGTAGGCAAGGTTGACCGGTAGGCCCTCTTGCACAAAAATCCGCCGGATCATCGGCATGTAGATTGCGCTGCGCTGGACTGCCTGTTCAAACACATCCCGTTTCCGGTGGGTGTACATGTGGATGAACGCTTCGATCTTTTTGTTGGAATAGGTGGTGATGTCTTCCACCGCTGCGGTTTGAGCGACGTCAACCACAGCCGAAGCTTTACCTTCCATTTCCGACGCAACCGATTCGTCTCGGTCTTTTTGTTCTAAATCCGCTGCCTCTGTGCTCGAAACCTCGGCGTTGGCCGGGGCTTCTTGCGAGGCGATGTCTTCAAGGCTGAGGTCTTCGTCAGTCGCCACACCGTCCTCGGAAACCCGAGATTCGGTGGCGAGCCCGGAGGTATCAACAACCGGGCCTGCACAGCCTACGAAGCTGAAGCTGAAGAAGCTCAGCGATAAAACGAGTGTTTGGATTCGGATCAGTTTCATGTTGTTTTTCATTCAGATTTACTGCCCACTTACAGCAACAACTATGACAGGTTTTTGGTATTCCAACAACCCCACAGCAGCCCTGTAGCCATCGGCATCCAGCCCAGCGACGATAAACGACTCGTCGGTGCTGCCCCCCAATGACCGGTTCGGCGTAGAAAACTAAGCAGAGACTGTGCCAGCGAGCGGCATGTTAAGAAGCAACCTTTTCTAAACGCAAGACAAGCACCACCCCAGCGATCATCAGCCCCAGGCAAATCATCAGATTGACATCCACCACCGGCAGCAGGTTCGCTTCACGAAGCACATAGCTTTTCCCTCGGATCATCTGGGTTTCTAACACATCCTTCCAAGGCCAGACCTTGCGCAGGCTGCCGGTCATCAGACCGGTGAGGAACGCCAAGGTGAGGGCCTCATAGTGGTGCAGCAAATAGCTCAACACCCTGGAAAACGAGGTGATCCCGAAAAAGGCACCGATCATAAAGCAACCAATGATCACCAAGGATTCGGCTGAGAAGGGGTGTTTCAGTGCAGCGGTGACATATTCATACTTCCCTAAAATCAACAACAAAAAGGCACCGCTGATCCCAGGCAGGATCATCGCACAAATAGCGATCATCCCACAAAGCACGATAAACCACCATGTTTCCGGGGTGGCTACCGGGATCAACCCTACCAAGAAAAAGCCACCACCGGCACCGATAACAAAAGCCAAAACCTTGTTAGCTGACCATTTCACTTTCCGAGACAGCACCCAGATGGAAGCCAGGATCAACCCAAAAAAGGCGGACCATGTGAAGGTCGGTTGGTTTTCTAGCAGCCAATGCATCGCTCTGGCGATTGACAAGATGGCGGTGCCGATCCCTGCCAGCAAAACCACTAAAAAGCGCACATGCACATGGGCTAGAAACCCAGAAAAATCTAGCTTCAATAGCTTTTTGATCCCTTCCATATCCAAAGATTTGATGGCATCAATCAAATTGGAGTATATCCCAGCGATCAAGGCAATCGTCCCGCCAGATACCCCAGGGATGATGTCCGCCGCTCCCATGGCGACCCCTTTTAAATAAAGCTGGAACATATCTTTGAGGCCAACTGGGCCGGGGCTTGAGAAAAAGGCTTGTTTTAAATTCATGGTATTCAACGCAATTCAGGTGGAAGTTCGGCGATAAAAGGCAAGTTTCGGTACAGCTGTTGGTAGTCCATCCCGTAGCCGACGACCCAAAGGTCGGGGCAATGAAACCCCACGTAGTCCGCCGTAACCGGGGATTTGCCTTTATCCAGCAACACACAGGTCAAGATCTCTTGGGCACCCTGGGCAGTGAATGCCTCCATCAAAGCAATCAGGCTGTTCCCGGTATCCAAGATATCGTCAACAATACACACTCGCTTGCCCTTGGGATCAAAGCCATCGGCGATACTCACCGAACCTTGGGTGTCCTTATCATAACTCTGGACCTTCAAGGTATGGACAGGGATGGCGAAGTCGAGGTGCCTGATTAAATCAGCAAAAAACACCAACGCCCCGTTCATCAACCCAATAAATTCCATCGGGTTATCAGGGTTTTTTAGATGGTCCGCTGTGATCAATTGGGCTAAGTGTTTCACCTTCGCTTGGATCTGCGCTTCGGAAAATATGAGGTTAGTGAACCTTGTCATGTATAGCCTTTGGTGAACTTGACCGTATATTTCAATAATGCGACGATAGTTGTCAATTCTAGCCTATGCTAACCAGGAATCAGGAAACACATGCAATTTGAACCGGTGATTGGGCTTGAGGTCCATGCCCAGCTGTCCACAAGCTCAAAAATGTTTTGCTCTTGCGCCAACCAATTTGGCACCGCTCCGAACACAAATGTTTGCCCAGTTTGCCTGGGTTTGCCCGGTGCGTTGCCCAGAACCAACCAAAAAGCGGTCGAATTCGCTATCATGTTGGGGTTAGCGACAAATTGCGAAATCCGTATGGACAGCCAGTTTGCACGTAAAAACTATTTTTATCCTGACCTCCCTAAGGCATATCAGACCAGCCAGTTTGACCGGCCAATCTGCGAAAATGGCTGGATTGATATTGAAACGAAAGCAGGCACCAAACGGATTGGGATCACCCGAATCCACATGGAAGAAGACGCCGGAAAATTGGTCCATGACGGAGAAGACCCTAACGCTTCTTATGTCGACCTCAACCGTGCCGGGGTTCCCCTGTTAGAAATTGTTTCGGAGCCTGACCTACGGAACTCTGAGGAAGCCAAAGCCTACATGGAAAAAATCCATGCATATGTGACCTATCTGGAAGTCTGCAACGGTGACATGGAAAAGGGCAACCTTCGGTGCGATGCAAACGTCTCCATCCGCCCTGTTGGCCGAGAAGAGTTTGGCACCCGGACAGAAACAAAAAACATCAACAGTTTCCGTAATGTTGCCGCTTGCATCGACAACGAAATCGCCCGGCAGACGGACGCTATCTTAGACGGCGAGAAGATCGTCCAGGAAACCCGGCTCTGGAACGCTGCGACCAGCACCTCCCGGTCTTTGCGGATCAAAGAAGACAGCCACGATTACCGATACTTCCCTTGCCCAGACCTCCCTGTCGTGCGGTTTGACCAAGCGTTGGTCGACGATAAGAAAGCGAACTTGCCAGAGCTGCCGGACCAAAAGCGAGACCGGTTCATCAAACAATATGGGTTGACCCCTTATGACGGCGCTATTTTGTCGGTCAGCAAAAAAACCTCCTTTTATTTTGAAGACTGTGTGAAACTCGGTGGCACCGCCAAAACCGTGAGCAACTGGATCAATGGAGACATGGCCCGGATGCTCAACGAAACCAAGGGTTCTATTGAGACCTTGAAAATCGGTGCCCAACAGCTAGCGGACATGATCCAGTTGATTGAAGACGGGACCATCTCTTCTAAAATTGCCAAGACTGTGTTCGAAGAAATGTTCAACACCGGCAAAGACCCCGCAGTGATTGTGGAAGAAAAGGGCCTCAAGCAGGTCTCCGACACCGGCGAGCTGTCCAAGATTTGCCAAGCGGTGATCGACAACAACACCTCCCAAGTCGAAGCCTACAAAGCCGGTAAAGTGCAGCTCTTTGGCTTCTTCGTTGGCCAAGTGATGAAAGAGACCAAAGGCAAAGCCAACCCTCAAGTGATCAACCAGCTGATCAAAGAATTGCTCGGTTAACCGACAACCCCTGGCCCCGTTCCGGGGCCAACTCCCCTTGTGCCCCATGAGCGAAAATCCAAAACTAATCCACGCTAAAGACTACCGCCCCTTCACCCACGATGTGGGTTTTGTGGAACTTTCTTTTGACCTATTTGAAACCAAAACCCTGGTCGAGTCCCGGATGTCACTGGTGGCGAAGTCCGCTGAAAGCTCGCTCCGCTTAGACGGGGTTGAGCTGAAACTCATCAAGGTAGAAGTCGACGGACAAAGGCTAGACGAAAGCCGGTATCAGCTCAAAGAAGAGAGCCTGACGCTCTTCGGTTTGCCCGACCGGTTTGAGCTAAAAATCACCACAGAGATCTACCCACAAGACAACAGCAGCCTAGAAGGTCTCTACCAAAGCGGGAAGTTGTTTTGCACCCAATGTGAAGCCGAGGGGTTCCGCAAAATCACCTATTTCCCAGACCGCCCTGACGTGATGACCTTGTTTTCAACCAAGATCACCGCCGACAAAACCAAGTACCCCGTCCTGCTTTCCAACGGAAATCTAGTCGACCAAGGAGACCTTGAGGACAACCGTCATTGGACCCTGTGGAGTGACCCCTTCAAAAAGCCTTGTTATTTATTCGCCCTGGTTGCCGGAGACCTGTCGGTTTTATCCGGCCAGTTTACCACCGCTTCAGGCCGGGATATCCTGCTTGAGGTCTACTCAGACCCAGAAAACGCCCACAAAACGGACCACGCTTTAGCCTGCCTCAAAGAGTCCATGGCTTGGGATGAGCGGGTTTATGGTTTGGAGTATGACCTGGACCGGTTCATGATCGTTGCGGTCAACGACTTCAACATGGGGGCGATGGAAAACAAAGGTTTAAACATCTTTAACGCCTCCTGCGCCTTGGCTGACCCCAGCACCGCTACGGACGCCGAATTTGAGTCCATTTTGGGCATCATCGGCCATGAATACTTTCACAATTGGTCTGGCAACCGAGTCACCTGCCAAGACTGGTTCCAGTTGAGCCTCAAAGAAGGATTCACCATCTTCAGGGACCAGCAGTTCAGCGCCGAGTTGACCAGTGCAGGTTCCAAGCGGATCGAAGAAGTCAAGCTCTTACTGACCCACCAATTTGCCGAAGACGGCGGCCCCATGGCCCACCCGGTGCGGCCAGAAAGCTACATTGAGATCAACAATTTTTATACCTTAACGGTGTACCATAAGGGCTCTGAACTGATCCGCATGATGTACTTGATGTTAGGAGAAAAAGCCTTTTACGAAGGGGTGAAAGTCTACTTCAAGAAGTTTGATGGCCACGCAGCGCAAGTGGAAGACTTTGTAGCCTCGTTAGAAGCAGGCAGCGGCGCAGACTTGACCCAGTTCCGTCGGTGGTACACCCAAGCAGGGACACCAACCCTCAAGGTAGACACCGAGTTTGCTGCTGGTAAATTAAACATCAACTTGACCCAAACCCACCAACCCAGCCCGAACCAACCAGAAAAGTCACCGGTCCCTATCCCTGTCTTAATGAAGGGGTTTTCCCGAACCGGCGAAGTTTTGATCCCGGAACAAGTGCTGGTGCTCGGCAAGGCCACAGACTCTTTTGTTTTTGAGGGTTTGGACGAGCAACCAGTGCTGTCCCTGCTGCGAGGTTTTTCTGCACCGGTGAAACTGGAGTTTGAACAAACCCAAGCAGACCAATTGTTTTTAGTCGCCCATGATGACGACCCCTACAACAGCTTTGAAGCCGCTCAGAATTTATTGGGCAAGTGGATTCTAGATACCGCAAAAACCCAAACCATGGCCCCTCAAGAGGCTCTAGTCGCCGGGATAGGGGTGTTGCTGGATCAATCTGCCAAAGACGCCGCTTGGGCGGCTTTAGCGGTCGCTTTGCCCAGCGAAGCTTATCTACGACAACAAGAGCCCGGCTTAGACATCGAGGCGTTGCATCAGGCCCGTAAACAGGTCAAGCAAGCTTTAGGGTTAGGCTTAGAGGAAAAATGGTTGGCCCAGTTTGAGGGCAACCAACAAGCAGCCTATCAGTTCAACCAGCAAGCGGTCAGCCAGAGAAGCCTGAGAAACATTTCCTTAGACTACCTTTGTTGCACCGAAAAGCCTGCCCACTTGGAGCTGTGTCAACGTCAGTTTGATCAAGCAGACAACATGACGGACCGATTGACCGCTTTGGCGATCTTCTGCAACCTCCCTGGTGAGCAAAAAATCAAGGCGCTGCAAGCGTTTTTCGACAAACACCAAGCAGACAAAATGGTGTTGAACAAATACTTTGCGCTGCAAGCCCGCTCTCCTGAGTTCAGCTTGAAGCAGATCGCCGCTTTGTTGGATCACCCTTCATTCGACCGTAAGAACCCGAACAACATCCGCTCCGTGGTCGGCTCGTTCGCCCAGGCAAACCTGTTGCGGTTCCATGCGAAAGACGGTTCTGGTTACGCATTTTTGGCAGACCAAGTGTTATGGCTCGACAAACAAAACCCCCAGGTTGCGGCCAGGATGTTGTTGCCACTCAGCCACTACCGTCAGTTTGCCCCAGGGTTACAAGACTTGGCGAAGGCCCAAATTGCTCGGGTCCAGCAGGCAGAAACCCTGTCTCCTGATGTCTTTGAAATTGCGACCAAGTCGCTAGGCTAAGTGCGGCTTTCTAGAGCCCCTTTATGAATCATAAAGGGGCTCTAGGGGCTAGTGTGCATATAGGGCGAGGATATCAAAAATCGCTTCTTTCTTGAAGGGTTTAGCGATGAAGTGGTTCATCCCAGCGGCCAAACATCGATCTTTATCTTCGGCGAAAGCGTCCGCAGTGATGGCTACAACCGGGACCTCATGGTTTTTCACCTTGCTTGCCTTCGAACGGATGACCTTCGTCGCCTCAATCCCGTCCATCACCGGCATCCGAACATCCATCAGCACTAAATCAAACAGCTGTTCTTCAAGGGTTTCAACCGCCTCATTTCCATTATTGGCCACCTCGACGTGGATCCCACTTTTTGTCAACAACTTGATGATCAACCGCTGGTTGGCCAGGTTATCTTCAACAACCAGTATCCGAAAATCTTTGTACAAGGTCGGTTGGATTGAGGGGGGCCGTACCCCTGAGTCGACTTCTTGTCCCCGCTGTAGCTCGATGGTAAAAAAGAAGTGGCTGCCTTCGCCTTCTTTGCTTTCAAACTCTAGGGAGCCACCAAACAGGTCAACCAAATATTTTGAAATAGTCAGCCCTAAACCGGTCCCACCAAAAAGTTTGGTTGTAGACATGTGAGCCTGGGAAAAGCTTTCGAAGATCACCTTGTTTTTACTTTTAGGGATGCCGATCCCTGTGTCTAAAATATCAAATTCCAATTCGACATGGTCATCGGTCACCGACTTGGCTCGAACCGACAAGCGGACCCCGCCTGTTTTTGTAAACTTGAACGCATTGGAAAGCAGGTTGACCAGCACCTGACGAAGCCGGTTCCAATCACCATTTAGATTCATAGGAATCTTTGGGTCAATCACCACATCCCAATCTAAGTTCTTTTTGGAACCAATCGCCCGAAACATTTGTTCGACTGAGATTAGTTCATTGGCCAAAATAAAGGGCTCACTCCATATTTCAAATTTCCCTGATTCAATTTTTGAGAGATCCAAAATATCGTTGATGATCGCCAGCAAGGATTGGGACGAGTTAAAAACTATCTCAAGAAATTCTTTTTGTTCCTTATCCACGTCTGTGTCCAACACCAAGCTTGTCATCCCCAAAATAGCGTTCATCGGGGTCCTGATCTCATGGCTCATGTTCGCCAAAAACTGAGACTTCGCTTTGTTAGAAGCGTCTGCCGCCTCCTTGGCTTCGAGCAACGCTGCGCTGGTGTGTTGTTGCATGATGATCCCAGAGAGGATATCACACAACGAAAGCACAAAATCCGACTGTACCGGGTTTAACATTTCGCCTTCAGGCAAATAAAGGTTGAGCACCCCTAATAATTTTTCGTTTGATATAATGGGGGAGCATACATGCCCTTGAGGCGAGGTCCCGTCATAGATGTTTTCATGTTGTTCACCGATGCTTGAGCTGCAGGCAATTTGTTTTTCTAACACAGTCTGACCGCAAATGCATTGCCCCAATTCTAGGGATGCGCATTGGATGATAGCGGAGTCTGCTAAACCCAAAGATGTGGCCATTTTGAGTCGGCCCTGCTTTTCATCCAAAACATAGAGTGCTCCCTTTTCCAATAAAGTAACGGTTTCTGAGCGCAAGATCGTTTCTAAAGCCCGTTCTAACTGGACTTGATGTTCAGGGATTTCAAGAGGTAGCCGGAGAAGTGTCGAAAAGGTTTGGGCCATTTTCAATCGGTTTCGCAAATCATTTTCCGTGCTTTTTAACGCCTGTTCTGCTGCATTGCGGCGGGAAATATTCCTTGCCACCACCAAAATTGAATTGTTGTCATCACCAAAAGGAACACCAGCAACTTCAGCCTCTAAGACCTCCCCATCCATCGTCAACAAACGTTCCTGCACCAAGGGTGCAGGTTCACCTTCCTCAAGCCCCTTTTTTATCCGCTCTGTCACAAAAGGTCGATAATCGGGATGAATCCGTTCAATGGCAGCCGTCCCGATCAACTGGTCTTCGCTTTTCGCAGCAAATAAAATAACCGCCGCCTGGTTCACGAAGGTAAAAACACCCTTTTCATGGACACAGACCGCCTCTGGTATCAAGTCGAGAACCTGTCGGTAATGACGTTTGCTGATTCCCAACGAACGCTCGGTTTCCCGGCGAACTCCAACCTCTTGCCGTAACAAGGCTACCGCTATCGCTCGGCTACGGATGAAGTAACTCAACAAGAAAGTTGCGATCAAAGACAGGTACAGGGCAACCCATGCTGAATTTGTGTAACTTTGAAAGGACTGGTCTAACAATTCAGCCGAGGGCAGGCATTCGATCACCACCTCAAAGTCCAACAGCGAAAACCGGTCCATAAAATATAGACCTCGGTCCTTCAAGCCTTGGACTCCAGCTTCATCCAAGGGAGAGATTGGGTTTCCAGCTACATGATTCAGCAAAAAACGCTCTCCATTGGCACTGCCCTTAGAACGAAGAAAAATTTCTATGTCTTTTTTTGGTAAAATGCTCACCGCCTCTTTAACGACCTCTTCAATATCCACCAATGCGACCAAGGTCCCAATCGGCTGACCAGGTTGCCTATTTTCAAGCTTCACCAAAATTGGCCTCACGACCAACATCATCAAACTATCTTTAACTAACCGCATAGATGCCCGACGGCCGGAACCCACTTCTAAAGAGGCGTCCAGATACAGTTCTATTTCTTCCGGGGTTTTGCCTTGGAGAATTCTTTGCAACGAATGCTGTATTTGTAGGGTAGCCTCCTTCGTACTCGGCATCGGAAGCCACCTGATCAGGGGCAGGCTATGTTCCGACTCTGATAGCCTGCTGAGAAAGTCGTCTAGATTTTTCAGAAAGGGCTCCGATTGTATTTCTGTGTTTCCTAACGAGGATCTGACAAAAAAAACCGCTGTATCTAAAAAAGCGAGGTCTTCGGTGAAGTGGGTTTGGACAAGCCGTGAACGAGCGTGGGCTGCTTGGAAGAGCTCTTCTCGGATGCTTTCATGTAAGTTGCGCTGCACCCAAATAAAGATCAACAAGCTTGCGGTCAAACCAGCAAGCAAGAAAACTGACAAATATTTGTTCTGCATCATGCGGACCTTCTTAAAATAATGATTTTCTAGCGGGCTAAAATTATTGAACTTCCCCTTGATTTCCATGAATCAGGCTGGGTTCTAATCACAATTACTATGCGGTCTAGCAACCCTTGCAGAGAGTTAGTAGACCTTCATTAAACTGGGGTTAACACAACCAAAACATGCGTTGAACCTAAAGAATACAACAGCGAACCAAGAACATAGCCATCCTTGGTTCACTCCACAGAGAACTTGCTCATTGGGAGGTATGGTCCCTTACCCAAGCGCCCAAGTCAACAGGAGTCCAAATTAAAGTAGCGCAGAAGAACTGAAGAGTCAGAGAAGGACCCCGTGGTCTATCAGACACCTTTGTCCGCTCCCACGAGGGGCAAGTTATACAAAACAAAAAAAGTGGAAAAAGTCTAACGTAGAGGCTGTGGCCCGGATACCGGCCACGAAAAATCCAACCTTATATGTATGAAGTAGCTATGTGCTAGCCTTACTCGCTGATTCAACAGCGATCAGGCAGCACATGGAGCCCTATACTTGGAGAATCCAAATCATTGCGTTAGTCGCCAAACACTCCGAAGCTGGAAGAAGGAAGCGTCAGATTTGAGTGAATCCGCCATTTTAGCCAAATCGCCAATCGTCGCATCCACTTGGTTCATCGCACTAGCCAGCTCGGTCATTGCCGCTGAATTGGTCTCGCTGATTTCGCTGATCTCGCCGGTGGCCTCACTCATCTCCTGAGCCCCTAAACTTTGAGCCCTCATCCCGTCACGGATTTCACTGATGCTATCACTGATATTCCCCACATGTGCAGTGATCCCTTCAAGGGCACCAGAAGTTTTTAAAACCACTGCAGTCCCTTCTTGTACATGAGAGCTACTGACATCAATCAGCCCCCGAATTTGGCCAACAGCGCTGGCAGATCGGTCTGCCAACAAACGAACCTCATCGGCAACCACAGCAAACCCTTTGCCCAACTCCCCGGCTTTTGCTGCTTCAATCGCAGCGTTAAGGCTCAGCAAGTTTGTTTGGTTGGCAATCTCAGTGATGACGTTGATGATGTTGACAATTTTCGCTGATGAATCAGAAATGTTGGCGATTGCGGCGCTTGTTTCGCTCATTGAGGCCTGCCCATTGGCGGCGCCAGCCTTTGCCTCTGCGGCAAGTTCAAAGATCCTATCGCTCAACTGACTCATATTTTCGATGGATTCAGCCAAGGCCGCTGTGTTACTGCTGCTTTCCATGATCGCACTAGTCGAAGATTCAAGGCCAATGTTCACCTCTTCAGTTGACTTCTGGATTTGAATCGCCGTCGCAGAAAGTTCGGCGGTTGCGGTCGCTAAAACCTCAGCATTTTCTTGCATCGAGCCGATGGTATCGTTGAGCCGATCTGACATCAGCAACAACGAGCCATAGACCCCAGTCGCTCCTTTTTTGCGAGGAATGTTCAAGTTCCCAGATGCTATTTGTTCCGCAATGGACTGCATTTCATCAGGCTCACCACCGAGCGGTCTGACGATCAGCCGGGTGACTACCACTCCCAAAACCAGACCGATTACCCCAGCCACCCCACCGATCACAGCAATCAGTTTCATCGCAGTTTCCTCAGTATCTTCTGCGTGAAGCGCTGATTTCTCGGTATACCCTTCGACTTCTTCAAGTAATGCGGTCACCTGATTTTGCAGGCTCACTTCGGCATTCCCTAAGACCTTCACCAACCGGCCCGTCTCACCAGTGTTCCCTTGGTGAACCGACTCAAACAACAATTCAGCTTGATGTTCAAACTCAGCATGTTCTTTATCGATCACTATCAATGCTTTTTGCACTTTAGTCATTTCAACCCGTTCTTCGGGAGAAAGCTGTGATGCTAAAATCGCCGTTAAAAGCTTTTCTCCTGCCAAAATTTCTCGATCGGCTTCATGTGAGTGGTCTGCAAACTCCTTTTCTGCTGCACCCAGCTCCTGTACAGATTCCTCAGCCGACACCGTCAGCCCGCTGTATCGCAAGCTCCGTTCTAAAATCAACTCCTGCTCTAACTGCAAGCTTGTGATTTTCGCTAAGACTTCGATCAAGGGTATGTCTTTGTGAGCGATGCTTTTCAATTCGTCCCCAATCGACACCATACGGTTGACTCCGGTATAACTAATCAAGGCAATCGCAAACATAAAAAAGCCGATCAATGTGTATATTTTTGAGCCTGTTTTTAACCTCGATAGAACATGCATCTTCCCTCCTGACTGAACTATGAATAATCTTAGCTTTTAAGCTGATCTTGGTGGCTTGAATCCCCTACCTTTTGAATATTTCAGTTCTTTAAAGTACATATAAACATGGTTTGGGCTGACCAAGCAAGTATCACAAATCAGGTAACGAGCCTCAAGGCTTATTTTCCGTAACCTACTGTACGATCAAGATACAAAAAGACGTTCTCCCAGGGTTTCCCTGGCTCTCCAATCTCAGCATCTTACAATTAGAATTGAATTATCCAGATTGAGACACCCGGTCTGGAAGTAGAATAGACATGCAGTTTTTCAACTAGATTATCTACAGTATACGATCAAATCATTTATTTATGCAAACAAGTTTTCGACCCACTAAACTTTCATTTCACCGTTATAACGTGATCGTCCCTAACCATAATATTATATGGCGATATAAAACAAGATAAATATCAGTTCGTCATTCATTAACAAAGACAAAAAAAGCAAACCCCTTGTCCATCTATGACTACTTCTTTGCTCATCGATAGAGATTAGCACCAGTGATCAACTATATTTCCAGGAACTCATTATAGACAGCAAACCTTTCATATAGCCCAAACAGGCTAGGTTATGGCATGGTCAACCAAGCTGAAAACAAAACACCGGGTTAGTGAAACAGCTGTCCATTTTGGGGGATCATGAACAAAATTGCTGGAAAAATCGTTTTGGTTTTGTTATTTATAGCCGTTTTTTGGGGCTACCTTCAATATGACTTAGGCCGATACTTTGACTTGACCTGGATCAAAAGCCAACAGGCTGAATTCGAAGGAATCTACCAAAAAAACCCGTTCAAAACCCTGGCTTTATTCAGCTTGGTCTACATCGCTAGCACAATGTTTTCTCTGCCTGGAGCTACCTTGTTGACCCTGCTCAGCGGCGCTTTGTTTGGGTTTTTTCCAGGGCTGCTCTTGGTTTCCTTTGCCTCCAGCATTGGGGCAACCTTGGCGTTTTTATCCAGCCGTTTTTTGTTTTATCAATGGATACAAGACCGCTACGCTGGCCCGCTCGAAGGCTTCAATGAAGGGATTCGTACCCAAGGGGGATTTTACCTGTTCAGCCTGAGGTTGGTCCCCTTGGCCCCCTTTTTCCTGGTCAACCTACTGATGGGGCTGACCCCCATTCGCCCGCTGCGGTTTTACTTGATCAGTCAAATAGGTATGTTACCAGGGACAGCGGTCTATGTTTTCGCTGGAACCGAACTGAGCCAGGTCGAATCCCTCGCTGGGATATTATCCCCTCCCATCATCGGCACCTTTGTGGCGCTGGGGCTGTTTCCCTTGGCCGCAAAAAAATCTTTGGGGGCGATTAAAATTTGGCGGAAACATCGTGGAGCCTAATTTTAAGGGAACTAGACTCATCCACCGTTACCTATGGAGGGGCTAAAACTCGACCCCCTCTCCAAAGGGGATGGGCGAGCCCCCTTGGCTAAAAAGGGTACCCCACATACACGGTGGTTTCGGTGGATTCCTCACTGATCCCGACGTCAGTCCGAAAAATTACCGAGCCAAAGAGAAACCGGGCACCTACGCCATAGGAGTTTTTTTTCTCCCCCCACAACTCTTGCCTGGTTGCTGCAACCGTTCCTTCCTCATAAAACACCGCCGCTTGTATCCCGCTGAACAATCCTTTTTCGACAATGAAGTTGAAGGGGTCGGAGGTTTCCATCACGTACCACCTTAGCTCGGCACCTCGAAAGGCAGAGTGAGTGTCATAAAACCGGTTGGTTCGGTAACCCCGGAGCCGGGCTGTGCCCCCCAAAGAAGTCGCTTTGCCTTGGGTCGCATTCTGGGATTGCCGCTCATACAGCGAGTCAATCACCGACTGACAGCCGTCAGGTGCCGCTTCCCCGCAGGTATACCGGCTTTTATTGACCGTCCCGGCAGTCGTCACCTTGGCGCTGCTTTCGAATTGGTTCAAGATCATCACCAGGGATCGATCCTCAAACACCGGGATAAACAGAGTCACACTTTTGTCTGTCTGGGTAAAAGCCGCGTTTTCAGACCTCGATGCAGGGATATCCCATTCGTCCCATTGTACCCGGTACCCTAATCGAGGGTCTCTCCTAGAATCTGTATCGTCCCAATAGAACCCTCGTCTCGCTCCGTTTGGCTGTTTAATAATCCCAGACTCCTCAGCACTATATTTGGTCCCATCAGGAGCCACCAGCCCATAGGGAGTCACCGACCCACCGACATACCCAAGATACATTTCAATTTGATAGTCTAAGAAGTGCAGGGTCACCTCACCACCATCGGCACCAACCTTGCTTGCCAACAGGTAGTAGGTTTGGTCTGGGTCGGAGCTCATCCCCCTCTCACCCTCTGGCCAAGCCCCGTTGGTGATATCTGTCTTAAAATATGAAAAGCTCAACAAGTCCTCCACCAAAGGGACATCTAAAAGGCTCAATAAGTTGATCTTAAAATCCCCTGTATCAAATTTATCAGCCTTGCCGCCAAGAGTGATCAGGCTGATATCCATTTCACTGTCCCCAACCCCTGAGATCGTCCCCCCGACACCGGCAAAGCTCTGCACTCCAGGGATACTGCCAGCGATAGGGTATAAAAACCAAGACAAGGTAGACGGAGGCTTGGGGCGACGTTCGAAGACAACCGCCGAGAGGTCAGGGGGGACACACCATTGTAGGCTAAGGAATACAATCAAAACCCCCGTGCAACGCACCTGGTGGTTCATCACTCTGTTGATCAGCCCTGCCACCCAAGTGAAGACAAAGCGCCTCATTTTCAACTTATCTGTAACCATTGTATAATCTCCAATAAACGATAGGCCACACAAACCCATATAAATTCAGGTAAGATGCTTTCCTTGCAATCCGCCGCAGATTATGCTGATTTGAAGCGGACATAAAACAACCAAGGTGAAAAACCTCTGATTTCGCTTCAGGTTACCGGTAGGTTGTGGCAATAACCTATCCGATTTACGTCAATTTTCCGGTTTTACGTAGACTTTTAACAATTTAATAACAGTAACATGAGTGAGTTTAATCAAAAACTGACGAATTGGGTCCGTCGCACAGGAAGTCACCCTGGGCTTCGGGCTGTTTTGGTGTCTGTAGGCCTCGTCTTGTCCATTGGTCTGCTACTCAGCATCGCAACCACCAGCAATGCCAGTCATTATAACCTTTCTCGGCTGTTGACTTGGGTTTGGAGCCTGCTGATCGGGTACTTTGGTCATACAGCTGTGCTGGTTTTTTTTCTACTCAAAGGATGGCTGCCTAAACGCAAGACCTTGGTAGGGATGCTTCCTGCGATGGCCTTTGGAATGCTGCTGACTTATGGGGAATTGGCCGTCCTGGGTGTCCATGGGGCACATACGATCTTTGAATGGTTGATGGTGGGGTTCAGCGTCTTGGCGATCAGCATCATCGTACAGGTCTTCATCTACCCAACAAGATGTTACGATAGCCTGATTGATCTGCAACGGCTTTGGCTCAACCACCGGCTATCTGTCGGCGCCAAAAAGCCAGACGCCGCTTACTTACTGGTCGAGCAAACGGACAACGACCCGGTGCAAATTTGGTTGACCGACCTATGTTTGGTGCAGGTGAATGACCACTATCTAAGCTACGGATTTTTGGACCAGGGGGAGTATAAAGAAGTGGTTGCTTATGGTCGGCTCAAAGACTTGAGCGACCGACTAGGGGCGGCGTTTCTCCAGCCCAACCGCTCGACCTTGGTCAACCAGACCCAGGTAAAATGCCTGAAGCAACAAGACGGAACCCACTGTTTGTTGATGAACAACCCGCAGGTTTCGATCACCGTGCCACAAAGCCGGCTCAGTGAGATCAAAAAGGCGATGTTGGAACAAGCCTGAAAGAGGACCCTCCAGGCAAGATCCAAAATGAGAAGGCCAGATCGACTCTACTTTTCGGTCATTTGAAACACACCATCCCAACCTTCGGGAGGCGGAGTTTTCACAAAGGCCTTGCAACGCCCAACGAACACCTCTGCTGTGCGGTCCTCAGGCTGGCCTTTTCCATAGTGATAAAAATACTTCGCTGCCTCTTTCCATTGTTGCTGCCGATATAGCTCCAGCCCTTTGGAAAAGTATTTTTCTAGCTTCAATCGCTCTTCCCCGAGATGCCCTTTGTGGCCAATCAGTTCATAAATCCGTATCGGTTCATGTTTACCGACCACATAGATCAAGTCTAGCTCTCGGACATCAAAGTCCTCACCAATTGCTTTGTAGGTCGACTCAGAAATCATGGTGAAGGTCTTGTATTGTTTATTGACCCCTTCGAGTCGGGCCGCCAAGTTGACCCCATCACCCATCATGGTATAATCCATCCGCTGAGCGGAGCCCATGTTTCCGACCACCGCCGCCGAGGTGTTCATGCCGATACGCATCAACATGGCCGGTTTACCTTGAGAAACCCAACGTTCCCGCATGTCAGCCAAACACTCCTGCATCTTGATTGCGCAAGCGCAAGCCCTCTTGGCGTGATCTTCATAGGGAACCGGTGCCCCAAAGAAGGCAATGATCGCGTCCCCTTCGAATTTGTCCACCGTTCCACCTAGGTCCATGATGATGTCTGTCATCGCCGTCAGGTACTTGTTCAGCAGCTCCACCAACTCTTCTGGTTCTAAGGACTCACTGATCGTCGAAAATCCTTGGATATCGGTAAAAAAAGCAGTGATTTCCCGACGTTCACCACCGAGCTTCAACAAATTCGGGTTAGCCACCAACTGGTCAATCACCTGAGGAGCCATGTACTGGCCAAAGGCGTCTTTGATGAATCGCTTGTCTTTTTCTTCCCCAAAATAGTTGTGCAACATGATCAACATCCAGTTGAACATCACGGCTGCTAAAAGGTAGGTGAAGCTTAACCAAGTTTGATACTCGGTCAAAACCCAGTAGTCACAAAGAATAACCGCCCCGGACAGGGCAATGGCAAACAGTGCCCCGGACAGTGCGCCCAACCGAGGCACCACCAAACCAACAAACAACCCGAGCACCAAAATCGCTGCCAACGTGAGGATATCGGTGCTTTCTGAGGTATGTAAGTAGTCCCCTTGTAACATGTTATCCAATAAATTGGCATGCACCTCGACCCCTGGAAAGTCCACCCCAACCGGGGTGTTCCGTAAGTCAAACACCCCGACTTCAGTCGCCCCAAGGTACAGGATTTTCCCTTTTAACGCCGCCCGTGGTACTTTTTTATGGATCACATCCCAGACACTGTAATGAGGGAAACTATAGGCTGGCCCCCGGTAATTGATCATCACCGAACCGTCAGGCGCCGTCTCAATCAGCCGGTCCCCAACCTTAAAGTTCTCGATGCCCCCTTCGGTGACTTTCATGCTGATTTGGGCGTCACCCAAGTATCGACTTAAGATTTGAAGGTCTAAGGAAGGGTAATATTGGTTGTTGTACCGAAGCACCAAGTGTACCCGCCGGACCGTGCCATCTTCAGCGTCTGGGAAGACGTTAAAGTACCCGGCCTTTGCTCCGGCCGGAGAAAGGATTTTGATGTTCGACTCTACGGCTATGCCTTCGTACATAGGCAAGCCGGACAAATGGTTCATTCCCCGGATCACCTTGATCGCCGAGGACTCAATCCGCTCAGCGGACTCATCAATCTCCGCCTGAGTGAGGTGTTTCACCCGCTCTTTATCGGCAAAAAAGAAGTAACCGTTGACGACTTGTTTGCTCCACTTTTCCAAAGCGATCCCAAAACCACGATCGCTCAACATCTCTTGGCTCAATTGGGCCTTTAAGGCGTCCACCGTCTTGTCTTGAGCCACAGTGCTAGATTTCAGCTCTTTGGCAGCGGCAGCAAACCGGTTGATCACTTTTAATGTCGCTTGATCTGTTGGGTCTGGCTCGGAGAAAACCGCATCATAAGCAAAGACTTTGGCTTGATAATGAGTTTCTAAGACCTCCAGCAACTCCGACATGATCGACCGGGGCCAAGGCCAGCGGCCATACCGATCCACAGACTTTGTATCAATCGCAACCACCGCAATCTCAGAGCTCAGGACCTGCGCCCCACGGCTCGCCTGGACGGCGTCCACCACCTGCTTGTCCATCAAGGAAAAAAAAGATTGGGGGTTAAACCCCAACAGGGTCACTAAAAAATGGGAGGCCAGCAATAACGTCATCAACAATGAGAGCTTAAAGCCAGAGAGCTTGAAGATTTTTTTGATCATTTTGATAACTCCAATTGTTGCTGTAGCACCTGTGCCATTGTTTGCACTGGCGCTGGTTGTCCGGTCCATAATTCAAACGCCTCAACCCCTTGGTACAGCAGCATCGATAAACCGTTTTCGATCGGTAACCCTAAGGATTCTGCGTCTTGGAGCAACTTCGACTTTGGCGGGTTATAAATAATATCAACTACTTTACCGAACTTCGACAGTTCGCCTAGCTCCATCGGGCTTTGTGGCCCCTTGAGCCCCACACTGGTGCAGTTCACCAACAAGTCGTAACGACCGGAATTCGTCACCCCAATCCGGTCCTTGGAAAAAGTCTCCCCCAGTGACTGGGCCAACAATTCTGATTTAGACAAAGTGCGGTTCACAATATCAACTTTAGCCGCACCGGCCTTCAGCAACGCATAGGTGACCGCTTTCGAACTACCTCCGGCACCTAAGACCAAAATGCGTTGGTTGTGGATCATCCAGCCTTTTTCGACAAGCCCCCTGACAAAGCCAGCACCATCGGTGCTGTGGCCATGCCACAAACCTTTTTCGTACCAAACCGTATTCACAGAGCCCAAAGCCTTTGCTTCGTCGCTCACATGATCTAAATAGGGAATGATTTTTTCTTTGTAAGGAACCGTGACGTTAAAACCAAGGACCCCGGTCAAAACAAAGGAGGGTAATAAGGAGGGTAGCTGTTCGGGGGTAACTGCAAAAGGGAGGTAAACCGCATTGAAGCCGATTTCAGCAAAAGCGGCGGTATGCATGGAAGGGGAAAAGGAATGGGAGACTGGGTGCCCAATGATCCCATACTTTTGGGTTAACCCGTTGATCTGAAACGGCGGCGCTGTCACTCTGGCTCACCAAACCGGCTGTTGAACAACTGACAAACTTGCTCCAAGGCCACTTCGTCTTCCTCATCGGCGTCGCCGTCGATCAGAATGGTGACTTCTGTGCCTTGGGTGCCTGCTAGCTGCAATACATCCAACAGCGATTTAGCGTCCGCTTCCAGACCGTTACACTCCAACGAGACCTCAGCCTCAAATTCATTTGCAAGCTGAACTAACTTAGAGGCTGCACGCATGTGCAGCCCTAGTTTGTTGCAAATGGTAATCGTCCTTTGCATAGCCAACCGTTATAGACCTAACGCCTTAGCAATTTGCTCAGCGTGGTCGGTTCGTTCCCAAGTGAAGTCAGGTAACTCTCGCCCAAAATGGCCGTATGCCGCCGTTGGGGAATAGATAGGTCGTTTCAAATTGAACGTTGATACGATCCAGCTTGGCGTCAAAGGGAATAATTTTTCGATCACCGCTTCGATCTTTTCTTCTGCGACTTTACCTGTCCCAAAAGTATTCACTTGAATGCTCACAGGTTTAGGGTACCCAATGGCGTAAGCCACTTGGACTTCCGCTTTGTCCGCGGCCCCAGAAGCAACAATGTTTTTGGCCACATATCGAGCTGCATAAGCCGCAGAACGATCCACCTTTGAAGCATCTTTACCGCTGAAAGCACCGCCACCATGACGACCCATACCACCGTAGGTATCCACGATGATTTTTCGCCCGGTTAAACCACAATCGCCCATCGGGCCACCCAATACAAATCGGCCCGTTGGGTTGATCAAAAACTCGGTGTTTTCATCAATCAGTCCGGCAGGCAAAACAGCCAAGGCCACTTTTTCTTTCAGGTCAGCCTGGACTTGTTCCAAGGTGACTTCTTCAGCATGCTGGCTAGAGATGACCACATTTTTGATTCGATATGGCTTTCCATCCCGGTAAACAACAGACACTTGGGTCTTCCCGTCAGGGCGAAGGTAGGCCAACTCGCCGGACTTTCGAACTTCGGTCAACTTAGCGGAAAGCTTGTGGGCCAAGGAAATCGGCAGCGGCATGAGCTCTTTGGTCTCGTTCGACGCATAGCCAAACATCAACCCTTGGTCGCCAGCGCCCTGTTCGGCGTAAGTTCCAGCACCTTCATCCACCCCTTGAGCGATGTCTGGCGACTGCTTATCTAAAGCAATCATCACACCGCAAGTATCGCAGTCAAAGCCTTTGGCTGAATCATCATACCCAATTTTGCGGATGGTTTCACGAACCAAAGACTGGAAGTCAACCACAGCGTTCGAGCTGATTTCCCCAGCAATCAGCACCAAACCGGTGGTGATCATGGTTTCGCAAGCGACACGGCTGCTTGGGTCTTGGGCCAGCACTGCGTCTAAGATCGCATCAGAAATCTGATCGGCCATTTTATCAGGGTGACCTTCAGTCACAGATTCCGAAGTGAAAATAAAATCTTGAGCCATGTTCAAACCTATGAAAGGAGTAAATATATTGTATATCTATGGTCAAAAAAACCAATTAACCTTTACTATATGGGGCCGCTAGGCAGGATGTCAATGGTCCTGCGAATTGACGTTTAGGAAGCGGCCCTAAATTGCCGCCAACGGTGTAATGCAAGTAATAACAGTAGAGGGCTAAACCAAAGCAACGCTGTGTCCCAGTCACCCTCTTCTTTCAGGGTGATATGCACCGCCAGCAAAGGCAGGGTTAACCAAACCAGCCGATGAAGCTTTTTCCAGCCCTGTTTCAATATCCGCCGACTGACCCGGTTGCTTGTGACCGCCAGAGCCAGCAAAATCAGCCAAGCAACCAAACCACTCACCACAAAAGGCCGAGTGAGTTCCTTCGGCAGCTTTTCCCATTGCCCCAAATGGTCGGCCCCGTAGATCGCTATGTGTAGGCTGGCATAGCCAAACAGGGTGAGCCCGATCAACCGGCTGTATTTTACCCAGCGAAGCAACCAAGTCCCGAGGCCGGGCCATTTTGCCAACCGAGGCAAAGCGAGCAAAAAGAGAAACACCATCAAACTGGCTTGGCCGGTTTCCAAAATCAACTGCTCCACCGGGTTTGCCCCTAGCTGCCCACGAAACCCCAGATATAAAACATTCAAAAAAGGTGCGGCTAACAAGCACACCAACAGTACCTTTGATCCCATTTTAATAAAATCGGGCCAAGTCCATCCCTTTGTAAAGAGAAGACACTTCAGATTCATACCCGTTGAACTTCAGGGTAGGTTGCCGGCCAAACCATCCGCCCAAAGGTTTTTCTGTCCCTTGAGACCACCTCGGATGATCCACTTCAGGGTTTACGTTGGCGTAAAACCCATATTCACGAGGCCCGAGTTGATTCCACAGTGTTTTTGGCTGTGTCTCGGTGAACCGGATGCTCCGAATCGCTTTGATTGATTTAAACCCATACTTCCAGGGCACCACCAGCCGTAGCGGAGAGCCACTTTGGGTCGGCAAGGGTTTGCCATACATCCCTGTAACCAACAAGGTTAAATCGTGGGCCGCTTCGTCTAAACGCAGCCCCTCGGTATAGGGCCATGGGTAACCTGTAGCTTTCAAACCAGGCATTTTTTCTGGGTCTGCCTCAGCGATAAACTCGATATACTTCGCTTTTGATAAGGGCTTTGCGAGGCTGATCAGCCGGTGCAATGGAAACCCCTGCCAAGGGATCACTGCCGACCAAGCCTCCACACAACGGAACCGGTATGTCCTGTCTTCGACCCCAAACTGGCTAGTCAGCTTCGAAGTATCCAATGTAAAGGGTCTTTCCACCAGACCCTCAATCCGAAGATCCCATGGGCCTAGATTCACCCCTTCACAGAGTTCACTAACCGCACCTTTATCTGTGCTGAATTCGTAATAGTTGTTGTAGCTACTCGCCAGAGATTCGGGCGTCGTTTTTGGGAGGGCAGCGGACTGTGCCAGTAATTCAAGCGGAGACAGACTGGGCCAAGCGAGGCCAAGCCCCAGGCCCTGAAGCAATTGCCTGCGGAGCTTGAAATCTTGTTCCGACGTGACCAACCGGTCTGGAAGCCACCAACTTGGTTTTTTGATATTCATGACACAAACTCGATCAAGTGAGTCTCTATCATAGGGGAAGACGGGAGGTTTTGCACCTGTCGATTGTATAACAAGCTACAGGTGCGAGGAGGTTTTCTGTGGATTTGTCTCGCCCCCCTGACTGGAGAGCGAGATCCGGGGCTATTGGACCTTAATTTCTACAGGTAGAGCGGTCTCATTTTTTGGCAACTTCAACCTCAAGACCCCGTTTTCCAAGGTGGCCACAATGGACTCGGCGTCGAAGTCCTCCCCGACCATAAACGCCCGTTGGTAATCCCCCACTGGGTACTCCGCTTTCAGGCCCTTTAAAGTCGGTTGCTGAACCTTCCCCGAAACGATCAGTTTCTTTTTTTCTAACCGAATCGTTAAGTCCTCTTTACGAACCCCTGGCACATTAAGCAGCAGTTCAAGGCCAGTCTCTCGTTGTAAAATGTCGGTTTTCGGCTGGTAAGTGACGTTGTTCATGGCGTTCCTTTGAGTGGTTACGAAAGTGCGATGGTTTTTGGTTGTTCTGCAGCCACAGGCAGCAGGGTTACGGTCAAAATACCGTTTTCAAACTGGGCCTCGACCTGCTCTGCATCAATATCGAACCCAAACTTAATTTCTCGGTTAAACGCCGTTAGCCCACGCTCTCGATAAATGTACGTTTCTGGTTTTTCTTCGTTTTCCGCTGGGGTTGACGAAATAATCAAACTGTTTCCTTGGACCTTTAGATCAATCTCTGCCTTTTGAAGGCCCGGTAGTTCGGCGGTCAACACCACTTTATCATCCGCCTCATAGAGGTTGATTTTTGGTGTTTTTCTGGTGGTGCTGAATGTCCAGGGCTCTGAAGTCGCCGTTTGGCTTTTTTGCTCAAAGGCCAGCCATTGATCGATCATTTGGTTGAGGTTGCTAAACATGATGTCCTCCGAATACAGGTCAAACCTAACGTTGAGTTGAGTTGGCTGTTTTTACCAAGCGGCGGGAACGCCCCGCCGCCTGGATCAAAACCAACCAAGGTATACTCAATAGATTGCAGGGGAGGTGCCAAACTTTATTTATCAACATTAACAAATAGATAGATAAAATATAACGGAATAGACCGGCCAAATCGGATGGGCCAAAAAAGCAGTGCTAGGTCACTTTGGCCTACTTAAAGGCGAAAAAAAAGGCCAGTTGGAGCTGGCCTCAGTTCAAAAGAGAGGTTTACTTCTCTTCTTTGTCTTTATCTAAACCAAGCCATTGGGTTTTGTGAGCCAACAGAGATGTGGTAAAGAAAAAGCCCCAGATCCCTGGCACAGAGAACAAGAAGCAAAGAGCAAAAACTGCGATGTAAGGCAAAATCGTGAAGACGAATTGGGCCATGGTCGTTTTACGGAAAAAGGTTATAAAGTTGGTTACTTTCCTTTTGTTTAGCTGAATCAAGCACACAAAGCAAGGAAATTCTGCATCCCTAAGTGGGGCCAACCAAGGAGTATCGCATTGACAACACCATCCGTTTCACTCCAATGATTGGGTTCTACCGACTTAGAAAACAAGACTATTCCAATCCAGATTCTAGAAACTAGGCCCCCTGATGATCAAAATCGTATTGCTCCTGGTATCCATGTTGCCCGTGATGGCCGGGGCCATCATTGCGGCCTCCTTGCCATTGATTGCCCAGCAATTTGCCGCACTACCCAATGCCCTGACTTTGGCCCGGCTGATGTTGACCTTACCTGCCTTGTTTGTCGCCTTTTCGGGGCCAGTGGTCGGGGTGTTGATTGACCGCCTCGGTAGCCGTCCGGTGCTGCTTTTTGGTCTGTTGGTCTTTACACTGGCCGGGACCAGCGGGCTTTGGTTATCTGACCCTTACCTGCTGCTTGGTGGCCGTGGGCTCTTAGGGATCGCTGTGGCCTGCATCATCACCGCCAGTACAGTGATGATCGGCGACCATTTCACCGGCGCAGCTAGAAACTCGCTGATGGGGCTTCGAGGGGCCTTTATGGCCTTAGGCGGGTTTCTGTTTGTTTCTGTCGGGGGAGCTTTGTCAGATTTTCACTGGCGGGCTCCTTTTGCTGTTTATGTCATCGCTGTGTTATTTCTAGCCTTAAGCTGGGCCTTTTTACCCACGAAAGTGGCCTTGGAAACGTCTGAACACAAAGAGGAAGAGGCGATCAACCCCAAAAGTAGCTTGGTTAACCTCATCTTAGTGGCATCCTTTTTTGGGATGATGATGTTCTATTTGGTGCCCGTTGAATTACCCTTTTTCTTGAGAAGTCGTTTTGGACTCTCAGGAACCGTGATTGGGCTGGCTATCGGGGTGACCACCTTGTTTGGGGCCTTAGGGAGCCTGCTACACAAAAAGTTATTAAAAAGGTTGGATTTCTCAACCATCCAGTCTTTGTCCTTTTTGCTCACCGCTTTGGGGTATTGGGGCCTTCAGGCATCGACCAGCAAACTGATGGTCGTCTTCGCTTTGATCCCCGCCGGGCTAGGTAGCGGGCTGATGATGCCCAATTTTACTTTATGGATCATGACCGTCACCCCGGCAAAACTACGGGGCCGTTACCTGGGCCGGTTGACCTTTGCGATCTTCATGGGCCAGTTTGCAGCGCCTTTTTTGCTCATCTACTCCCCCGAAGGGTGGGGACATTATAGCTTTGCGGCGGTGCTACTGCTGGTGGGGAGCTGTTGTCTCTTTGGGCTCAACAGACTCTCCCGCTAAGGGGCCTCAGGTTGGGTTTTTTCTTTATATGACAAGTCCAGCTGCTGAGAAAGGTCGTTCAAAAAGAGTTTCACTTTCGGTTGGTTTGACCCACAAAACTGCGTTGTTTTTCCCTCGATCTTCGTGATATCAGACAACCGGCGGCGTTGCTGCCGCTCGCAATAGGTACATTCCCCGGCCCTTTGTTTTTCATATTTCATGGAATAATACTCCATCATCGGCCGAAAGGCTTTGATCAGGGTATACACGCACCGCCGGGCTTTGTAGGCGTTTGGTTCGTCCCGGTCAAACCCATAGTTTTGCACCAACACCTTATTGATGACCATTTCCTTACAAGAGGGCGTCGAAGCCAGCCGAATGGGCATGCCCAGGAGGTCTTTGAGCCGATTGAGCGGTTTCCCCTGGACTGGATAGGCACAAACATCAAAATCAACAATGCCATAAGTACCAAGCCCTGGCTTTTTCTCGCTCACTTGTGCAGAGGCAAAAGCCAAAAATTCGGCCTTGGTGATTTTCAAACCCTGGGTATCAATCTGATCCTCAGTGACCGCATCGAAATCAATCGCAGCGAAGCCTACCGAGGACAAAAAAAACAAACTTATAAAAAGGCATAATGTGTATTTCAAACCAGATCCCTTTGCACGATGTTTACCAAGATATTGTACGTCAATCCCTGTTATTTGAGAAGTGGTTAGAGGTTAATTAGGGTTGTTTCCCTAAAATTCACCATAAATAAACCATAAAAAGAAAAAAAGTGGGGCCCTCGAAATAAAAATATCTAGGGTGAATAGCCTAGGGCCTTCACGATGCTTTGAAAATATTGAGGTTTACCGACTATCACCCCTGCCCAAGCGGATCGAGGGCGACTATTTTTTCCCGCAAGGGTTCCTCGTTAGGTAAACACCATGGAAATCCAGGCCATCTCTGCAACATTGTGCCCTGCGTCGACCACGGAGTCGAAATCAACAAATTCCGTCTAAAGGCCTTTAAACCGGATATATACAGAGTATTTGCAGCAGGCCTAAACACTTCAACCTAGGGATAAGTCCCTTTCTTGTTTTGTGAATCAAAACAAGCTATAGTTGGACAAAATATTGCTATTGAACACTTTGCACGACAGAGGAAAAATGGGAATCTTATTACTTGGGGCCCTGTGGACGGCCATATTGCTTTGGATGATGATCCAGCAAAAAGTTTATTTGAGAGCACGCAATCTGGATCAAGGGATCGACAGGAAAGGTTCCGCCTTTGGAGGCTTGATCCCGCTTTCCTTCTCTGGGCTACTGCTCGGCCTGACCTTAGCTTGGCTTGGGGTGTTCAATGCAACCGGATTGATCGGCCTTGCTCTGCTGACCAGCTGGGCATTGAACCAGCTACAAAAACCGGAAGAGATTCTACCACTCCCTAGCCCAAAGCGTCAGCCTGATGAGACCCGAAAGGGATATTTAGTCCCCTGACCCACATAAGGTTTTAACCCGTGTTGAGGAGTCAAAGTTCCGACTACCCTCATTATGTGGGGAACTCTAACTTTGCAATCAAGATTGTGGCTCTACGGACGATCCCGTGGGCCTTTTTCAAATCGGCACCAGTTGTTTTTTCCTCACAACCTGCTCCAACCAGATCGCTGTGGTGTTTCGTTTGATCGCCGGTAGGTGGTTAAACAAAAGTAGCTAGCCCCCTGTGCACCCACCTTTTTTGCCCCGAAAGTGAACATCCCCGGCGGGCATACTGTCCTGCCCGATGGATGCCACCAACGTCTATCCAGCTCAGAAGCTTTATCTGACTCTTCAAAAAAAGCCCGCCCGTCTTGCCCGATCATCCCCCCTGTTTCACTGAAAATTCATCAAACCCAAAGTACACCTTGTGCAAATGACGACTTGAAATTCGTTTTTTGCAGGTCATGCACTCAATCGTAGGACCCATTGTCCAGATGATCTTTGATGACCGAACTGACCTGCCCCTATGTTATAGGCAGTTTTCAAGGTTAGAATCGGCTCGAAAAGACCGATTCGACCCCTTGGTGCATAGGTGTTGGCCAAGTATTGAGACAGTGTGACCAACGCAAAACCGGGGATACAGCCCAACCCTGTCCGGCTGATGTTTCCCGCCAACGGAGCTGAGATGTCGTTGGAGCTGTGGGTTGATCCTGGAATTGAATTTTACTTACACATCGGATACACATTAAAAAGTTGACTTAGTGTGTATCCGGTGTGTAGTATTAGTTGGTATACAACGGGGAAATCAAATGACTGTTAAAGACCTTGAAAAATTACTTAAGAAAGCTGGTTGGGTTCTGGGGACAGGAACCAACCATTCAAAATGGACCAAAGGCAACCAAGCCGTTATGGTCCCACGGCACAAAGGGGACTTGAAAAAAGGAACCGCTGAGGGAATCCTTAAACAAGCAGGGCTTAAATAAGGGCCGGGCCTCTATGGCCCGCAAACCACCAACCAACAAAGGAACCATGAAAACTTATATCGCTGTATTCACCACCGCCGAAGAGGGCGGCTTTGTGGTTCAATTTCCTGATTTACCGGGGTGTATCACTGAGGGGGACAGTTTCCAAGAAGCCTTCGAGATGGCCAACGACGTGCTGGCCCATTGGATGGCGGATCAAAAACAAGACTACGAACCGACTCCCTACGAAGTTTTAGAATCCCAAACGAAGGAGGGGGAACAATTGGTTGCGGTGAAGTTGGACACCAAATTGATGGACAGCTACTCAACCACCGCCCGGATCAACCTCAGCTTGCCGGGCAATAGCTTGTACAAGATTGATGAGTATTTGTCTGAAAAGGGCGGGGACCGGTCGAAATTGATGACGGCGGCGACTTTGCAGTATATTGAGGCGAGCCGGTGAAGGGAGTTAATAAGTGGTGGGTCGGCCTGGGAGCGGTGGTGCTGCTGTGTGTTTTTTTACTCCCTTGGCAATTTATGAGTTTGGGCTCAATGGGACTTGGCTGGAAGTTAACGGAACCAGGGCCAACCGGCTGGGGCAATTTGGGGATTTTGTCGGGGGGGTGCTGAACCCTATTTTTTCGTTTTTAGCATTTTGTGGGTTGCTTTATACTGTGAATTTGCAGCGGGCGGAGTTGAAAGAGGCAAGAAACGAAAGATTAGTGTCGAAAATTCTATCGGACATTGATAGAACCGAAAATAGTTTGGATCGACGGCTATCAGCAGTTGGGCCACACGGTGAATGGTCGGCCCTGTTTGATCACTTCTCACCTATTAAACTATTGCAGATGAAAACAACAGAATTGGGCATGGAGTGGGAAGAAGAAAACAAGAAATATCACATATCCAAACACGTTTTAGCCATGTTTCATATAGCTCTAAATATTCTAGCTGATAAAATTAAAACTTATCAGCATCTTTCCTAGGAAAAATACAGAGATGGCTTCAATATGACGTACACGTTGAACTACCACTCGCTGTACATAATGCTTTGTAAATCGGGTGAATATGACTGTTCTGACATAGGAAAAATTCTGTATCCTGAGATTGTCACCCCTTCCCCATCGTCATAAAATCTAGTTGGTCTTTGGGGTCGGTGCCGGAAAAACAAAGCTATAACAGCGAAAGAAAGATAAATATGAATCAGATTAAAATCATCATCCAAGTTGGGTTACAATTGCTGTCTTTTGCTGCTTTGATCGGCGGGAGCTTTTGGTTTAGGATCAAGGGGCAGACTGTCGAGATGGGGCTCATGATTGCCGCTGGGGGCCTGGGGTTTGGGTTGGCTAATTTCGATAAACTTTCCTTCTTCAAAGCAGCGGGCTTGGAGATGAAGCTCAAAGAAACCATCCACGAAGCGGAGGTCAAGATGGAAGACCTCAAACAGATCGGGTTGGTTTTATCAGAGTTGAGCCTGAATACGCTTGCCCGGGTTGGTTTGTGGGGGACTGCCCCCTTACCGATTGAAAAACAACAATTGATGGAAAGTCTATGTGCCCAATTACGAAAAATCAAAGCCAATGAAGACGAAATAAATAAGGTAATACAGACATTTACGGATCTGATGCTTGTCATTCACCTATCTAAACTAGAAGTTAAAATTGCCGAAATACGTCAAACAGTTGATGCCGAATGCGACGAATATAACAGCATTGAAGGTATTCGAGCCGAGTTATCCCGAGTAACAGGCCCAAATCAAAAAGCCAGAAACCCCGACGAAGTAGAACGTATCGTTCATGGATACGACTTCCAGGACCCAGAACTAGAGGAGTATTTGGAAGATTATCGACATTACTTCGAACATTCTAAGTTTCGAAGAAGAGATAACAGTTTGGTATGGTACAACAAAAAAAGTTGGTGAGATAAAGCCCTCACTTCTAACCTAACTGAGGATGAATCGTTGAACCCCAAAAACCAGTTCAGCTTGATTAATTTATATTTTATAGGACCAAGAATGAACCTATTGAAACGGATCGCTCGTTTTTTGAATGAAAGCCAAAGTCGGATTTATGATGTATCGGGGTTGCGGCTCATTTGGTTTAAGATACGGCCTCCAGAGGGGGAGTTTAAGCGGCGGCCTTCGAGTTTTCTTTTTTGGGTGATCGGTCTTTACGTGGCCTTCTATGGGTTGGCATCACAGAGGTACATGGAGCAGTTGGCCCGGGTTGAATATGAGTTTAACCTTTCGGTGGCCCAACTTTCCACCAAAGGCCGAAAAGCGGCTTTGACCCGTCTAGCACAAATCCAACGAAAAGAAATCCCCATTGAGCCCCAGTTGTTTGGGCCTAATAACCCCGTTTTATGGCTCCACGATACCGAAACTCCAAAAAAGTTTGTGACTGAGACAGCTGCGATCATTGTTTCGGAAAAAAATGATTTAAAGGGAGCCAACCTTGGCGCAATAAATTTAAGTGGTGTATCTCTCAGCAGGGCTCATATGGAATTGGTTAAAATGAGAGGTGCCGATTTAAGGAAAGCGTATTTGAAAGGAACAGATTTAAGAGGAGCGGACTTGGAGGGAGCGGATTTTAGGGGAGCTGATCTAACAGGAGCAGATTTGCGGGCCACTTTCCTACCAAGAACAAGTTTGAAGGGAGCTGATCTAACAAGGGCTCAATTATCTGGTGCCATGTGGGCCGACGAGTCAAATTGCAACTCCGATTCTATCGGGAAATGTATTTTGGATATCTGCAAGGGAACCCAGCAAGAATGGGAAAAGAAGATTGATCCCGGAGCGTTGGAGTGGACCCATTTTCAAGAGAGGGAATGCGACATAGACAAGAAGGTCTATAGTACCCCTACACACAGTTCTAAAAGGATACTGCTTAAAGACCCAAACAGTCGATTCATTGAACTCGATGAAGTACTTGAGCTATTTAAAGCGGCTAAAGTAGCTGATGGGCCTACAAAAAACTAGTCTGCACCACCTCTGGCCCGCTAACCGCTGTTTTTTCTAAGGCCGGCAGCAGTTGTTTGATGTTGCTGAGTTGTTGGGCGGTTAGTTTGGTTAGGTTTTCGATGATGGTGGTCAGGGCTTTGTGTATGTCGGATGCTGGAGACGGGATTGTCTGGTTCGAAGGGGGATTTTTGGAGGTTGTTGATTGTGGCGTCAACAGCACCAACCGAAAACATCTGGCGCAAAAGCCTTTGCCCTTGTTCCAGGGCTTAATCCGCTCAACCTGCCCCCCGGGAGGCCTGATCCTAGGCCCCTTCGCCGGTTCCGCCTCTACCGGCGTAGCAGCCATAAAAGAAGGCCGCTCTTTTGTCAGTTTCGAAAAAGACCCACACTATTTGGAAGTGGCACAAGACCGCCTAGAGATAGCTGAACGAATAGGAATCAAAGGGAGTTAGAAACTAGAAAAGTTCCCATGCTGATCGAAGCTTTATTTTTGTCTTTAATTTGTCTTTATTCGGTCAAGCAGAGAGCAAATCATTGAGGAAGTGTCTTTAAACGCAAAAAACCGACAGGTTCCCTTTGGTGTGCGGGAAGTGTCGGTTTTTGTATTTTGCTGCGTCATACTGCGACGCTTTACTCTGTGGTACCTGGGGCGGGACTTGAACCCGCACGCCCTTACGGACAAGGGATTTTAAGTCCCTTGCGTCTACCAATTCCGCCACCCAGGCCCACCAAATCGGTGGGGTTTGCCTCCACATGATCCGCACAATCTTGTGTGAATCACTTCGAAGCTTGTCAGTATCAAGCTGACACCCAAAAAACGGGTACTTTTCCGACTCAATCAGCCATCAAAGTATATTCGATCTTTTCTACCGGATGTTGTCGAACCAGTCAAGCTGGTTTTTGTTAATCCCAAAAAAATATCCGTTCTTTGATGACAACAGGCCGCCCATTTTCGGATTATATTTGCCATGACCTCCGCTTCGTGAGACGCTATACTTAGCGGAGCTGGGGCCTGTGAAGGACCTTATACCTACCTGATCACCCTGCCCTCCGTAAAACCAAACTCGATCTACACACGGGCTTCCATGGTTCGCCTCTTCACCATTTTGGGCTGTTTACTGTTCTGGCTATGGACTGACTCAATCGTCCAAGCCCGAGAACAGGAAAACGCCTTCACCCTGGAGGCTCCTACCCAATACTCGTTCAGTACAAAAGGTAAAACCGTGTTAAAAACGAGCGGCGTATTGGCGTCGGTCCGCTTCAACACCAAGCTGGGGTTTGGGTTTGATTTGCTCGAAACCCAATATTTGGACCCCGAGTTGTCTGAGGTAGTGACCATTGAGCAAGAGTATCTCAACATCAATTACCGGCTTTTCCGTGGGTTCTTCGATGCACAGGCTGGTGCAGGGCTGGGCTCAAGCGAGGCTTATTGTGGCTCTTGCTCGAACTACTACAAGGTCGGTTCTACCCTGCAGCTGTTTATCCGGGGGCAAGTCAACTTCGGTAACCTGGGCCTGTCCTTTAGCTCAGGGTTCACCAGCGGGTCTGTCTTAGGCAAACAGACAGATACAGGAGCGGAGGTAATTTCGTACCCTGGAATCAACACCACAGGGCAATATTTCGCCATGGGTGCAAAGTTTTGGTTTTGACGTTAACCGCACCCCTAGACACCCTATACTTGACGACCTCAGCGAACCGGTTCAGACTACGCCCAAAGAGCCAACTAGGGGTACTCCCCAACGAAAAAAAAAGACCACCGAACCAACCGATCTGATGAAAAAAAACGTCTCCGAAGTCCCTGAAAAATCGAATTTCTCCGAATGGTTCACCTACATTTGTAGCCCCCAAGGGGGAGGGTTGGCTGACTCTCGTTACGGCATCGGCGGATTGATCGTACACCTGCCTGCGACCATGCGGATGGTCCGAAAGATCTTTCAAATCTTGGAAGACGAAGTCGAGGACCGTGGCCATGAGCCGGTTTTATTCCCAACCATGATCAAGGAAGCGAATCTTTTGGTTGAAGAAGAGCACGCCGGTTTCACCCCGGAGGTGTTTTGGGTCGAAACAGCCGGGGACAAGAAGCTCGAAGAACGTCTGGCACTGCGACCAACCGGGGAAACACAAATTTACCCGATGTTTGCCTTGTGGTTGAATTCTTACAACCAATTGCCTTTTAAAATCTACCAGTCTCGGCACACTGTTTTCAGGAATGAAATGAGCACCCGGCCCTTTTTGCGAGGCCGGGAGTTCTTGTTTTTTGAGGCCCACAATTGTTACGAAACCCATGATGCCTTGATGGCGGAAATCGCTGATGACCGGTTGACCATGGACAATGTGATCCGGGACCGACTGTTCATTCCTTATTTATTTTTGCAACGCCCTCAATGGGATAAGTTTAAAGGCGCAGAGAACACCTATGTCGCAGACACCATCATGCCCGACGGGAAGAGAAACCAGATTTCCAGCACCCATGACCTGGGGCAACGTTTTTCTAAAGCCTATGACATCAAAGTATTAAACGCCGATAAACAAATGGAACATGTCCACCAAAGCTGTTTCGGCCCTGGTATCTGGCGGATTATGGCTGCGATGATTGGCATCCATGGTGATGATCGCGGCTTGATTTTACCTTTTGAAATCGCCCCGACCCAAGTGGTTGTGGTTCCGATCTTCAAGACGGCGACCAAAGAAAAAGTTTTGGAACACACACAGGCCTTGGTGGCCCAGATCAAACAAGCTGGCTTCCGTGTTCAACTGGACGACCGAGAAAAAAGCCCAGGCTTCCGTTACGCAGATTCCGAGCTGAAAGGCGTACCGGTGCGTATCGAGTTTGGAGAGCGTGATATCGATTCCCAAGGAGCGATGCTTAAACGAAGGAACGGGACGGAAAAAATCAAGGTGCCTTTGGACGGTTTGTTGGAGGAACTCAAAACCCAAGCCAGGTTACACGACGAAGCGATCAGCGAAGCCTCTCAGACCTATTTCGAAGACAAGGTCAATCAGGCGACAACCTTAGAAGAAGCGATCCAGTTTTTGGATAACCAAGGTGGGTTTGTTCTGGTGCCTTTCATCGGCACGGATATGAGTGCTGAAGAGCACGCAAAGACCTTGCAAACCCAAACTGGCGGGGCCTACGTTTGTGGAACCAAGTTTGGTGAAGATGAATCTGCAGGGACGGAAGGTCAAGTTTGCATCGTCACTGGTGAGCCAGCGAAGGCATGGGTGTATATCGCAAGGTCTCACTAAGCCTAAACTCCATGGTGGGGGCCCCTGTGAGATAAATGAACAATATTTCACTAGGCAAAACCTCCTCATGGATTTATTATAAAGCAATTAACGAAACCACTCTGTATCACTGTTTTTTTTGAGGACTTACCTATGTTCAACCGCAACCAACTCAAAGGCTGGCTCCTGCTGTTCGCTGTACTGTTCGCCTTCTCAGGATGCAAAGATGACGACGAACGACCTTCAAACCATACCATTGATAAAGGAGGCCGCTTTCATGCCCCCGGACTCTTTGAGCCAATGGCGAATTGCACGGGCTGTCATGGGTCCAACCTGACAGGTGGTGGCGAAGCGCCTTCCTGTCTTTCATGTCACGGACAGAAGTGGTAAACTAAGCCCCCCTTGGGTGCCCTGATCTGAGCGGCACCCTGTATTTTCTTAGCTTCTTGAGCCCAGTCAAAGCAAACTTCGCTGTTTCAGCAAGTATCTTTAATTTTAATGAATTCCTTGTTGCGTTGGTAGGTAGGTTCTTTTACCCTGGGGGTAATTGAACTCTTATGACCAAAATAGCCCGCACCATGAGCCAAATCAAACATAAATTGAATGCTTTCTGGGAAAATATCTTCCAGCAAACCGAGGATCCCCGAAAACAAGGACTGATCACGATCCTTCGTAAAGTCCCACTTTTCCAGGCCCTCACCAAAGGGGAGCTCAAAAAAGTTTCGAAGATCATCCATGAACGCATGTATTCCAAGGGTGAATCCCTTTTTCGGATGGGAGACCCAGGTGCCGCAATGTTTATCGTTCGGGCGGGGCAAATCGACATCATGATGCCGCGAGACAACGACGAAGACCTTATTTTGGCTTCCTTAGGGCCTGGGGCTTTTTTAGGGGAGTTGGCGTTATTAGACGACAGCCCTCGCTCAGCCTCTGCTGTCGCCCCCACCGAAACCATGGCCCTCGCCTTTTTCCGAGCCGACCTCAACAAACTCATCGATACAGAGGCCCATATTGGGAGCAAGATCCTCAAAGAGTTGGCCTTGATCATCGGTAAACGTTTAAAAGTCACCAACGAGCAATTATACAGTTCCCACGACCTGGATAAAGATGCATAGCGACACCAGTTTATCAGCAAGAATCAAACGAAGGCGATGGATTTACCTCGGGACCACCGCTTTTGGGTTGCTGGTAGGGCTTTCCTTACTCTGGGCCTTACGAGAACTGATTTTGCCCAGCATTGTCGGGGCTTTGGGTGCCTATTTATGCCGCCCTATTTTAAACCGGATGAAACGCAAAGGGCTTTCCAATATCGTTTCGATTTTATTGCTTTTCGGCTGGTTTTTCATTGTGATTGTGCTGCTCACCAAGCAGGTCCAATCGATCATCCCTGATGAACTGGGCAAGTTAGAGCTACGGGTTCGAGTCCAGTACAAATTAGGCCTGCAATACAATGACTTAATGGGAATCACCGATGCAGAAAAAAAGGGGAACCTAGTCAATGAAATGATTGGTGGGGAGCTTCAACCATTCATGAAAAAACTCAATGACCTTGTAATGCTTGGCCCCGACGAACGCACCCATTTTGTCCGACTATATATGAGTCGATACGGATCGGAATGGATGGATCAAAAGTACTTTGAATACTTCCGGCAAAACGTCAGGAATGACAAACAAAGGTTAGGGAAAGCCTTTAAAGCGAACCCCCTATCGGAGACTTCGCAGTTCGCCCCCCCAGAAGCCGAGCCTGACAGTGCCGTAGAGTCAAGCGGGACTTCTCTATTGGCTACGGTGGGCAACGTGATTTCGCTCTGGCTGGCTTCTCCCTTTGTCTTCCTGTTTCTATTGATCGATGAAGGTGAGATCAAGAAAAACTTGGTGTATTTAGTCCCGAATCGGTACTTTGAAATGGTGCTGACGGTGATCGACAATGTGGACCAGTCCATCGGTAAATACTTACGTGGGACCCTCATGGAGTCGACGGCGGTGGGCCTGACCTTCGTGGTGTGTTTGTTCACCATTGGCATTGAATTCAAATGGGCACTGGTCATTGGCTCCGTCGCAGGCATCGCCAACGCCATTCCTTTTTTAGGCCCAGCCATTGGGCTGGTGATCAGCCTTCTATATACGCTAGTGGTTGAAGACTTCAGCCCGATTTTGCCTTTTATCAGCCCTGACAATATGGTTTTGTGGGTGGTCATCACCGTTGGGATTGCTCAAGGCTTGGACAACGCCGTCTACCAGCCTATTGTATTGGGCAGCGCCGTGAGCCTCCATCCTTTGGTGGTGATCATCGGAGTCATGGGTGGTTCCATTTTGCTAGGGTTTGCCGGGATGTTGTTTGCGATCCCTGCTATTGTGATCGTCAAGGTGATCATCAGCACTTTGTTCGCCGAAATGAAGGCATACCGCATTATCTAGCCAACGGGCTTTTGGGATGCCTGACAGGGCGTCTGCCCACAGCCCAACCAGTGATAGTCTTTGGATCTACTTGCCCAAAAAACACGCTGATCCTGCTTGCTGTCCCTAGGTTTCTGATCGATGATAGGGTTCATCATCGATCAGCCCAAATCTTCTACTAATTTTCTCTCCAGTGGCCTGAGCTCGAACCTTTGACTGTAACTACCTAAACAAAAAATTCGACCCAGATTTTCAGGTTTGTATTCGACCGGCTTCAGGTGGCCTAGGGCTCTCCAAGCAACCTATTTTTTCTTTTTGTAGAGGAACAACATGGCTTCTATTTTCTGTCATAAGCACAGCACTAAAAATGCAGTTGATGAGCTTCTTTTACAGAAAGAAGTGCTAGGTATGAAGGTCCATATTTATTTCAAAGTGTTTTTATTGCTGTATTTACTGATGACTGAATTTTTGCTTCCCGTGTCCATAGAAGTCAAGGTTTCCATGACCTTGTTGTATGCAGGGATCTTGTTGATCGACGCATTTTTTCATCATCAACTGAGCCACAAAAAGAGCATCAAAGCCATTGGCGTTGCCAGCTTAGTGGTTGATGTATTTTTGATTTCCCACCTCCCATTCATTTGGTACCATAGTGTTGGGGGCCTCGAAGCCATCTCGCCAGTATTTCTATTAAAAACCTCCATGCCCTATTTAGCCATAGGGTTTATCGCCATCAACGCCTTTGCGATTCAGCCTCTTTATCCCCTGGTCATGTCGTTTGCAGCTTTCGCGGTGAATGGTTTTTTGTACTTTTATGTTTTATCCGTTGCCCCTGAAGTTTTCACCAATGACCTTGCGCTAGGAACCGTCGGCCCAGAAGTGAACCCCGTGTTATATTGGATCACTAGTTTTAGCTTCCTCTTGTTCGGGGTCGGGATGAGCTATCTGGCTTGGATGTTCCGCCAAAGCCTCTCAGAGGCAGTGAACCTCGAAAAAGCAAACACCCAAATGGGTCGCTACTTTTCCCCTGAAGTGGCGGGCCGAATCGCTAGTGCGGAAAAAGATTTTTTGAAGCCAGGAGGCCGGAGACAAAAAGTAGCGGTGATGTTCATCGATATCCGCAATTTCACCGCCATGAGCGAAAGCCTCGCACCCGAAGAGGTCACCTCATTTCTGTCCGATTACCACAACCGGATTGTGAAGGTCATCTTCAAACATGGCGGCACCTTGGACAAATTTATGGGGGACGGAATCATGGCAACCTTCGGCACCCCGGAGCCCGTTAATGATGACTTAAGCCGGGCTTTAGAAGCAGGTTTAGAGATCAAAAAAGCGGTCAGGGACTTCAACGATGAGCGAGCAGCCAAGGGGCTTGAGCCGATTGGACAAGGTATCGGCTTGCATTTTGGAGAAGCCATTGTGGGCAACATCGGCACGGAAGACCGCCTTGAATATACCGTCATCGGGGATACCGTGAACGTCGCCAGCCGGTTAGAAAGCGCATGCAAAGAAACCGGCGCAGATTTTATCATCTCCAGCTATGTACAAACCCAGCTCAAAGAAGGGCATTTTGCAACGTCCTTGGGACAGGTACAGCTCAAAGGCAAAGCCGAAACCCAGGAACTCTTCGCGATGCAAAGCACTTGAAGTCTCCCCTTCCATAACACTCACCGCTCCCAGACGGAGACCCCAGAAACGTCGATCTGCAACAAAACTAGGCTACCGACCTAGCACTTGATGGTATACCGCCTCAGTCTGCGCTGTGGTGGCATCCCAACTGAATTGGGCGGCTTGAGCCAAGCTTGCGGCTTGAAGTTGTTGGTGTAGTTCTGTATTGTCCGCAATTCGCTCCAGTTCGCCGGTGATGGACGACACGGAAAGAGGGTCCACATAGAGCCCTGCTTCCCCGGCCACTTCCGGTAACGAAGAGTTCTTCGACGTGATTACTGGGGTTCCACAGCCCATAGATTCCAACAAAGGGAGTCCAAAGCCTTCATATAGACTGGGGTACACAAAAGCCAATGCCCCTGCGTAAGCCAGTGGCAACTCTTCTTCAGGCAAGAAGCCCAAAGGGAAAATCCCCAAACGGTTCAGTTCAGCCGGATCTCGTTGCCCTTGGAGCCAGCCTTGCCCGCCCACTAAGGCCAAACCAACATCCTCAAACCCAGACTTCTTTTTCATCGCCTCAAAGGCCAACATCATCCGTTCTAGGTTTTTCCGAGGCTCTTGGGTCCCGACCGAAAGAAAGTACCGCTGAGGCAACCCATGTTTAGTTCGGAACTGGTCCACTAACGTCGTTTCTTGCGGGCGGTAGTCTTTAGAAGCCGCCAAGTGGATCACCGTAATCTTATCAGGGTTCACCTTGGGGAACTCGCTCAAAATATCGAATTTTGCGCTGTGGGAATCGGTGATGATGTGGTCTGACTTTGACAAGGTCAACGAAGTGAATTGACGGACCATCAGCACATGTTTTTTGGTGAATACCGACGGGTACTTCCATACAATCATGTCATGGACAGTGCTGACTTGCTTGTATTTCGGCCTCATGTAGCTGGTCAGTACCGGGTCCATGCAGTGGGTTAAGTCCACTTTATGCTGCCCCAACCCTCGAGGTAAGGCCCAAAAGGATCGGGCTAGGCTGCTTTTGACTTGTTCAAAAGAGCCCGGCAACAACTCCAGATCAGGCAACAAGGAACGGTCAGTCTGCGGAGCTGCCAAGCCCCGGTAGTCGAACTCACCTCGACGGACTAAGTTGCGGGTCAATTCTATGCAATACCGGCCAACCCCGGCAGCCTTGCGGCTGAAAGTCTTGAGGTCTAAAGCAACTACCGGTCTATTGACGTCGTTTGTGGGCATGATCAGCCTAAAAATAGGGGTCGTTAAGTGACTTAAGTCCCTCAGGGTAGGCGCTATGAACATAGGCTGTAAAGAGCTTTGTGCGGCCTGGAGTCCCATCTTAAGGGCAAAAAAAAAGCCCCAGACAACCGGATTGTCTAGGGCTTTTTTAATAGGGATCTAAAGAAGGTTTAGTCTTCTGAAGATTCGTCTTCGTCCTCTTCGCTGGCTGCAACATCTGCAACGTCAGCAACAGGCTTTTCTTCCTTGATGATTTCGTCAGCCACAACCTTGATGGTTAAAGTAGCTGTCACATCGGTGTGCAATCGAACAGGTACAGTAACGGTACCTAAGCTCTTGATCAAAACTGGCAATTGGATCAACCGTCGGTCGATATCAAAACCAGCTTCGACCACTGCGTCAGCAACCATTTTCTGAGTCACAGAACCAAACAGTTTGCCAGACTCCCCTGCCTTCACCTTAAAGATGATGTCAGTGGTGTCCATTTTATCTGCAGTGGTTTTAGCCAAATCCATGGCTTCTTGCCGTTTTTTAGCCAACAAAGCACGCTGATGTTCGATCATCTTGATGTTTTGTCGTGTCACAGCAACAGCGATTCCCTGAGGAACCAAGTAGTTTCGAGCGTACCCAGATTTCACAGATACTTCGTCACCTAAAGAGCCTAATTTAAAGACGTCTTGGGTCAAAATTACATTCATGAATCCCTCCGAGGTGGTCGAGTGTCTTGCTCTTGAGCAGGCTCATGCTGAGGAACATAACCAGCAGCAAAGGACAACAAAGAAGCGTTTCGTGCTTGTTTGATTGAATGGGTCAGCAACTTTTGGCTTTTTGAAGAAAGGCCGGTGATCCTTCGAGGGATGATCTTGCCTTTTTCAGTGATGAATTGGCGAAGCAATTCAATATCTTTGAAGTTGATTTCAACAACACCAGCTGACTCTAAAGGACAAGGCCGTTTAGCTGCTCTTTCTTTGTTGTTATTTTTTCGTCGTCTTTTAGCCATGTTACGCCCCTAAGATGTCGGTGGTCAGTTTTGCATTCTTCTGAGGGTCTGCAAGCAGAGCTTCAAAAGCCTTTTTTGATTCCTGGTAATCATCTACAGTGGTGACGAAAGACTTCAAAACAAGCTCGTCATATCCCATTTGTAGCAGTGCTGCGTCGAGCACTTCACCGTTGGCTTCAAGATACAAAAACTGATAAATGCCATGGCCTTTTTTATTGATTGGGTACGCAATTCGGCGTCGGCCCCAAGATGCTTCGTCAAGTACTTTCCCGCCAGCTTTGACGATAACCTCTTTGTGACGATCTAACACTTGTTTGTTCTCTTCTTCGGTCAAGCCGCCGTCAGAGACTACCAAGAGCTCATACTGTTTCATAGACATATACTGTCTTCCTTTCGAGTTGTAGCCCAAATGGGCAAGGAATTTAGAGATTTCTCTCTAAACGTTGAATCGAAAATGCATTATATCGCCGTCTTTGACAAGGTATTCCTTGCCTTCGGTACGAACACGCCCGGCTTCTTTGGCTTTCGCCTCAGAACCGAACTCGTCCATATCGTCAAAGTGGAACACCTCGGCGCGGATGAACCCTCGTTCAAAATCCGTGTGGATTCTGCCTGCTGCTTGTGGGGCTTTGTCACCTTGGGTGATATTCCAAGCCCGCACTTCTTTAACACCAGCGGTGAAGAAGGTGATTTGGTTGAGCAAACGAAACCCTTCTTTGATCATTTGATCCAATCCACTGGTGGTGATACCCATTTCATCCAAGAAAAGAACCCGCTCTTCGTGTTCCATTTCGGATAATTCTGCTTCCAGTTTACAACAGATCTTCACGGCTGCCACTGATTCTTTGTTTGCGACTTCCATCACCAATTTTGCTTCTGGTGAGTCTTCAAGCAACCCTTCTTCGGTGACGTTCATCACGTAAAAATAAGGTTTTGCCGTGATCAAATTGAGTTCATCAAACCAAATTTGCTCGTCTTCTGTTTTGATCTTATACGTCCTGGCCATCAACCCTTCACCCAAGTGGGCTTCAAGCCCTTCATGAAAGGGCAGCGACAGGGCCATGGTTTTGTTACCCTTCGATTGTTTTTTGATCCTATCTAACTTGCGCTCGACCTGTTCCAGGTCTGCTAAGGTCAGCTCTGTGTTGATCACTTCGATGTCAGACAGAGGGTCAACCTTGCCTTCAACATGGATCACTTCGTCATCTACAAAACAACGAACAATATGAGCAATAGCGTCCACTTGCCGGATGTGACTTAAAAACTGGTTGCCTAAACCTTCACCTTTAGACGCACCTTTGACTAACCCCGCAATATCAACCAATTGCAAAATATTAGGTTGCACTCGGACCGGGTTGATCAGCTCAGTGAGCCGATCGATCCTCGAATCAGGGACAGCAACCACCCCGACATTCGGTTCAATGGTGCAAAAGGGATAATTCGCAGCTTCGGCAGGTGCCGCAGTGATCGCTCGGTACAAGGTGGATTTACCAACATTTGGTAACCCAACAATCCCAACTTCTAAGGACATTTTGGTTTATGGAGTAGATTCAATTTGTATGGTGTTGCCAAGCACAAAATCTTCAATGTACTGACTCACCTTTTCGCAAGCGTTATCGAGGGCAATTTTCTGATCAACCGAGGGTTTGCCTAGGACGTGGTTCGTGACTTTACCGGTGTGTACCGGGCGCCCGATCCCCATTTTTATTCGGTTAAACTCTTTGGACCCAGACAGCTCAATGATGTTCCGCAACCCATTGTGCCCGCCATGACCGCCTTTTTCTCGGAAGCGTAAACGACCGACTTCTAAGTCAAGATCGTCGGAAACCACGAGGATATCAGTGGGGTCAACTTTATAAAAACCAGCGCAGTGGACCAAAGACCGACCGCTCAAGTTCATAAAAGTTTGGGGCTTTAATAATAAAAAAGGGTTCCCTTTGAGGGAACCCTTTAACAACAAGCCTTGATGGGCTGACTTCCAGCCTGTCAAACCAAGGTGTTCAGCAAATTGATCAACGGCCATGAACCCAGCGTTATGGAGGGTATCTTTATATTGATCCCCTGGGTTGCCGAGTCCGCAAATAAGTCGCATCAACAATCTACCGTTTTATTTTGCTTCTTCAGCTTCTGCACCAGCTTCACCGGTTTCACCAGCGTCATCTATTTCAGATGGCTTACGGCCAGCAACGGTGCATACTGTAGGGTTTCGGCCTTTGATGACAGGCTTAACACCTTCAGGATAACCGAGGCTACCCATGTGCAAAGACGTACCGAAGTCCAAACCACTGACATCCGCAGGGATGTGCTCAGGCAGGTCTTTCAACTGGCAACGAACCGGAACACTCCGACGGATTACCTGAAGGGTACCACCAAACTTCACGGCAGGACAGGTACCGATAATTTCTAAAGGCACGTCTACGTTCATGATGGTTGCGTCGTCTACTTCTCTGAAGTCGACGTGTAACAGTCGGCCACCCCAGTTCGAAAACTGAGATTCTTGGACAACCGCTTTGATTGTGCTTTCTTTGTCACCATTTACAATGGTTAACTCAAAAGGTTTTATCACCCCTTTGAATGATTGTACAAAGCGAGTTCCATAGTCGATGCGCATTTGCACTAACTGTGGTTCGCCTTTGCCATAAATCACACCAGGGGTTAAGCCCTGCATCCGGAGTTGACGATTTGGGCCTTTGCCGGTGGTGGATCGAGATTCTACGCTAAATTTCATTTCGGTCTATCCTCAATGGTTGTGTACAACCCTGGTGAGTTCTGCTAAGCGGTAAAGGTGGTTGCATGAAATGCCTATGTATTCTTTAATTGAGAAGGCTATCACTCCAATTTTAACCCGTCAATTCCCTTTTTTATGGCAGAGCAAAATCATTCTATCCACGTCCTTTTAGGGGTCTGTGGTTCCGTCGCCGCTTTTAAGGCTCAAGAGTTGTGCCGTCAGCTGATCCACCGAGGGGCTGAAGTCCAAGTTGTCTTGACCCATGGGGCCTGCGAATTTGTGACTCCCTTGAGTTTTCAAGCGTTGAGTGGGAACCCGGTGAAGACGGACTTGTTTGATCTCCACGGTGAAAACCAGTTCGGCCACATTGAATTGGCTCGTTGGGCTGATGTGGTTTTGATTGCTCCTGCAACCGCAGATCTGATCGCCAAGGCAGCCTTGGGCCTTGCGAACGACTTCCTCAGTACATTGTTACTCGCTACCAAAGCACCTTTGGTGTTTGCTCCTGCGATGAACGTCTCTATGTGGGGACACCCCGCCACCCAAGGGCACATAGAAACCTTAGCCTCCAGGGGCGCCAGGTTCATCGCCCCTGCTTCTGGGACACTGGCATGTGGAGAAGAAGGGCAAGGGAAGTTGGCTGATTGGCCCGATATCTTAGAGGCAATCTTTGTCCCACCCGAACCAGCCAAACCCTTGCACCAACAAAAGGTCCTGATCACCGCAGGCCCAACGGTGGAGCCCATTGACCCAGTGCGTTATATATCAAACCGCAGCTCAGGAAAGATGGGTTTTGCCTTGGCCCAGGCAGCAGCGGACCTTGGGGCTTCTGTCACCTTGGTTTCTGGCCCGGTACAGCTGGCTACCCCCCCAGGGGTTCAGCGGATTGATGTCCAGACAGCTGAAGAAATGAGGGCCGCTGTGCTAAAGGAATTCCCCGGGTCAGTGCTCACCGTTAAATGTGCAGCGGTAGGGGATTTCAGGGTGGTGAACCAACAAAATGAGAAACTCAAAAAATCGGAATCCCTGACTTTGGAGTTGGAAAAAAACCCCGATATCTTGGCCGAGTTGGGCAGCATCAAAAAGGAGTGGCAGGTCTTGGTTGGCTTCGCTGCAGAAACCCAAAACCTGGCTGAGCAGGTTCGTTTGAAGCGAGACCGGAAAAAGGCCGATTGGATCATCGGTAACGACGTTTCAAACAAGGAATTTGGTTTTGATTCAGAGCTGAACCAAGTGTTGATCAGCGACGGGCAAAACGAATTCACCCTTGGGCCGGTGTCAAAAAAACAATTGGCAGTCGAAATCTTCAAGCAATTGCTGTTCGACCCTCATTTAGGCCCTAAACTGACCCGCTAACTGCCTTTTGCGGCCAACCCAAACCGATAGGCGGTCCCTGCCCAACGTTGATACACGCAGGTGTTTGGGTTAAACCGGACCGTCTGGACAAATTTTTTGTGGCTAAAGGCAACACGGTATTCGTTGCTGAATGGCTTTGCGTCGATGCTGGATACTGGTAACTGTGCGCTGATCATTTCCCCTCCAAGTGATTGATGAACCCTTGTAAAGCGAAGTTTGTGCCAATTTCCTGGCCTAATCCATAAAAATCATTGGAATCATGGGGTGTTTCTGTAAGGAGGCCTGATACTATGAGCTCGCTTGATTTTCCATCTTACTTATTAATATCATTATTTTCAACTAGTTCAAGCATAACTAACTCTCATTACAGCTGTTCTTTCTTAGACGTCCATAAAGCGCTGGCACCCCCATCGCCCCACATGCTCTCAGGACGCTTCAACGACCACCGGCTCTTGGGTGGTCTTGCTCAAGATCAAGAAGCTGGTTAGCCCCAAGATCGCAAAACTGGTGACCAAGGGCAACACGGTTTGGTCATACAAATGACCGATATATTGGCCCAGGCTTGCGGAAATCAAGGTGGAGATCATCCCCACCATCGCCGCTCCGACCCCGGCAAGGTGCCCCAAAGGCTCCATCGCTAGGGCGTTGAGGTTGCCAAATAAAATGGCAATGCATGAGAAAGAACAGGCAAGAAAGATAAAAAACGTCCAAAAAGGTGGGACCCCTGCCCAAGCGAAGGTGACCCCCAAAAAGACCAATGACACCCCGGTCAACGCCGCTAGAGACCATCTCGACAGGTGCCGCATTCCATAGGAGCTAACCAGTCGAGCATTGAGCATTGAGGCTGCGCCAAAGCACAGAGCCAACAACCCAAAATACAAAGCAAACTGGTTGCCTTTGTCATAAAGCCCTTGGAAGATCTGCTGGGATGCGCCGAGGTAACCCAAAAAAGCTCCAAAGACGATGCCTAAGGTGACTGTAGGCCCCATCGCCGCTCTGAGCTTGACCACTTGAAACATCGCTTTTGAGAGCTGGGAAACAGAAAACTTGAGTCGTTTTTCAACCGGCAAGGTTTCGGGCTGACGGAGGCCAAACCACAACAGGATCGCCGATGTCAGGACCAGAAAAACCTTAAAAATCGCCTGCCACGGAGCAAAAAGAAGGATCAACTGACCCAATGCAGGGGCCAAGGCAGGGACCAAAATAAACACCATCATCACAAAGGACATCACCCGAGCCATGGCCTCTTTTTGGAAGAGGTCTCGGATCATGGCCAGCGACACCACCCTAGGTGCTGCTAGCCCCATTCCCTGGACGATCCGGCCAAACAACATTTGATTGAAGGTGGTCGCTTCGATTGAAATCAAGCAGCCGATGATGAACAAAGCCAAACCGGCGTACAAAGGCCGTTTGCGACCAAAGTAATCGGATAAAGGGCCGTAAATCATCAATCCAATGGCCATCCCGACAAATAAACTGGAGATGATCATCTGGTTATCATTCGCTTCCACCACCCCTAGCTCAGCGCCAATCATCGGCAGTGCGGGCAACATAGCATCGATAGACAAAGCCATCAAAGAGCTCATCATCGCCATCAGGGTGATAAACTCAGGGAAACGAAGCTGCTGGGAGGGAGATAATGTCATCGGCTCGTGCGGGGATGTGGAGTGTTAGACCCTGCATGAGCCTGGGGAGTATTGCAGTAAGAGGCATAAAACTACTAGTTAGCTGTTTTTGGCTCTTCGATAGAATCTTTGATGGATGCTTTTTTTGCCAGCTTTCGGTCTTTATATTCTTGGTAATAGCCGACCGTTGTCAGGAAGACAAAAGCCCCCATGAAGCCAAATACCAGCACAAAAATAGACCCAAAAAAAGAGCCAACCATCATTGTTTGAAATACGTTTCCCATCTATATCCTTGGTTTGTGAAGCGCCAGTCTACCCCGGCGCCTCAAGATGAGCAAGCACGAAATCACCCTGCGCCTCCCTTGGTTGGTGGGGATTGGTCAAGTGACTGAAGCGCTGCTAGGCCTCAGTGTTTATAAACCAACATTGGACAGTTGGTGTGATGGAGCAAGTATTTTGTGGTGCTGCCCATCAGCATTCGCTCTAAAAATGAATGTTCATGTGCGCCAACACAGATCAACCTTGCGTTCATCTTACGCTGCCGATCCATGATTTTCTCATAGGCTTTACCTAAAGCCAGCTCATAGGTGAAGGGGCTCACAATATCCAGGGTGGACAGATAGCCTTCTAAGCGTTGCTGTGCGGCCTCTTCCTCTTTGAGGGTTTCTGCCTGATCCCAGGCCCAGCCATGTTCCATATTATAATGGGCATATTCATCAAGCCCATGGACATGAATGAAGTGTAGAGCTAGCCCCATCGCTTGTGCAATCTCATCGGCCCACTTGACCACGTCTGCGCAGACCCTGGAGTAATCGATGGGAACCAAGACCACTTGTTGCAAGGGCTCAACGGAGCGGCGATAGACGTAGACACTTGATTTAGAAAGGTTGATCAGATACTCCGTGTTACTACCCAAAAACAACCTGGACATCAAGGTATGGGAGTGGGCGGCCATCATAATCAACCAAGGCCGGAGGATTTTTTCTTGTTCTAAGATTTCCTGGGCAGGGTTACCGAAGGCGCTGATGGCCCGATATGAGGCTGAAACCGATTCTTGTTTGATCACCGATTCCAGCAGATCTTGATCGCTCTCCCCTCGCTGGACAGGGTTGACCTGCAGGAAAACTAAAGTTGCTTCAAACAAGGCGGCCCATTGGTCTGCCAAGTGGATGACGTCCCTAGAAACCGAGCTGGAGTCTAAAGGAACAAGGATATGTTTAGACATGGTACCTCCTCAACATTGGCATAGGCCCCCAAAATCGAAAACCAGCCTTCATGTCTATGATAACATCAACGCCAACAAATGCAACGAAGTTTCTATCCAGAGCAAGGAAATTCGTCGTCAGACAAGGCCCGCTGCTCAGGAACCTGAGTGTGGTTCAACTTGATGAACCTTATCAATCATTGATAAGATTTAGTTTCCTTTGAAACAGCCCCGTCTGCCTGCGACGCCGTAATTGAGGACTTGAAAACTGGTTGTTTAACCAGCCTCCTAGGCAGCTTTAAGAAAGATTTTGTTTACCGATTTCGATAAAATCATAGGAAGAGACAAAGGTGCTGTGTAGCCCAACTTCGAAAGGGCTGGCGTGTGTAGGCGGGCGTTTCTTGAAGGGGCCCGTATGTTAAACGATCACACAATCTTCACCGATGACGGTCTCTCAGCGCTGTTTCCTAAGACACCGTTTTTGAAATCAGCTTTTGTAAGTCGTAAATGATGGCTGAAGCCACCTGATGAGCCCCTTGGACTTCGCACCTCTCGCCCTGTACAATACGGAGCATCGGCAAGGCTTTTTGTGCTCGTTCGTTGTTTTGATCCATGCGAAACAAGTGACTAGAGTCCTTAACCATCCACGCATATTTTACGAAAGGATCAATCATAAACGGACGGTCTAACAAGCTTTCTCCAAGGTGCTGATCGATGGTATTTGCGTGAAAGCTAAACAGCTTTTCCGCCAAGTCCCTCGCTAAAGCGGATTTATCCTGGGCGAAAGCTTGGTAAAACTCCATCTGCGCCTGATTGGCTAAAACCATCCGCTTTTGTAATATCAAATCCCGATGGACTTCCGGGACCATATCCAGCATTTGTTTGACTAATGTACTCAAAAAGGGCGCATTGGAATACAGATTAAGCAGGGTGAAGTGGAGTTGCAACACCGTCCCACACTTGAGGCTTTCTCCCGCTACAATCGGCTGATCTGGACCGCCTTTCAAATAAATACCTGCCGCTTTTCCGACCAGCTTTTTATCCAAGTTTTTGACAAAAAAGCTTGTTTTTTTCAGCATCCCGTTGAGTCGTTTAATCCCCTTCTGCCGCTCGCTGATCATCTTGAGGTTAGCGGCCATCGCCACCTGATGGGTAAGCTCAGTTTGCAGCTTGACTTGGTCTGGGTCCTGCCCGGAAGATCGTTCTGTTTTCAAGCGATACAAACGGTCGGATAAAAACCCTAGGTACGATGAATAAATCGCAACGAGCCAGTTTGTGTTGAATAAACTGATTGGCCCGTTGTGCATGGCTCTCCCAATTTCAGAGAGCGCATTTTTTAAGATCTGAAGTTTATTGAGCTCCGCTGCCCCGGCCTGCATGGCGTCATTATACACAAGGATAGCGTTCAAGACATGTAATTCCGCGTTAGTAGGGTCTTGATCCAGCTTTGATTTAATCTCCCCCCGGCAGCTCGAAAGCCCTTCTTTATTGGTGAAGTTATTAACTTCTCGCCTCAGCTTGGTCATGTCGAGCTTGACAGCACGACTGAAAATCCCTCCCTTTTTAGCCGGATAGGCCAGAGTCCCTCCAAAAAAACCCGGCCCATAGGGGAAAAAAGTCAGGATTTCTGCAATTTCCCGGTTATGTTGTCGAGCTTCGAGACCGGCCTTTCCTTGGACTTGAGCAGACGGCTTCAGCGCCTTCCCACCCGTTGGGTTGCCGGTTTGCCCAAATTGCTGGTTACTGGATTGTGCCATCGTTATTACCTGGAAATGTTCAAATCAAGCTAAAAGTCCATATCAAACTGTGGCCTAGAGGCAATCTCGTCTTGGAATGAGGGTGCCGCTGGCTCAGCGGCGGCTCTGTTTTCTTCAGTTTCATTTCCTTGTTCCTCTTGGGTTGCCAAAGGCTCTACAGGTTCTTCTTCAGGCTCTTCCACTGGATCAGGCATCGACTTCCAACGGAACAACAGGTCATTTAAGGCACGTTTATGTTTTAAATTTTTATAGATCCCAGCGATTAACAAAAAGATCCCCTGATCTTTTTTCATTAATAAAGCTTGCTCCAAGAGCTGCGTGGCCTTCATATAGTCTTTGGCCCGAAACATCTTTTTCCCACCAAGAATCAAGGCCTGACGTTGGGCCTCTACTTTCGCTTTTGCCTCTTTGATCTTCATCGCTGCGACTTCAGCGTCCAAAGGTTCTGCCTCATCGGGGCGGCTCAAAACCCGAAGAATCCGGGCTTTTTGATGCACAGTTGCGATTTGCCGCAATAAGCTTTCCGCACGTTTATTGGTCGCTAAGGCCGTGGTGAATTGCTGTTCATCCAGCTGATCATCAGCCTTTTTTAAATATACATCGTGGACTTCTTGGAGAGTCGAACGGGTCAATTCATGGTCAGGAGCTTGTTTTTTGAGTTCTAGAAAAGACTCTAACGCCAAGTCATGCTGATCGTTCCTTTGATACAACTTAGCAATTTCGGCAGTGATCTCAATCCGGTTATGGATCAAAAAAGCCTCTTGATAGAGGGCTATCGCTTCTTCAAATGAGCCATGTTCCGCGGAAGCCCGAGCCTCCGAGATGATTTCCGCAAACCGGTAAAGCCCCTTTGACTTTGAAAGCAGATGAGCGCCGTTACAAAGGTAATGGTACCCATGGGCAATATGCCCATTGTTTAAACAACAGACCCCAATATTCAGATTCAAAGCTCTGTCATAGGGGGATTTTTCTTGGAGTTCAAAGAGTTCTTGTAGATTCTCTGTGGAATTATCCAAAAAGTTTTTTGCAAGACACAAAAGCACTTCGATTTCGGGCATCGCAGAAGACTGTTCAATCAAACGGCTGAGCAGCTCAACCGCCCGTTGGTAGTCTTCGGTTTTGATGGCGTACAAACTTGCGTTAAACTGATCTTGCTGGATGATTTGTTGCACCGAATCAGCATCGGAGATTTTCCAGCGGGTCTTGATCCGGTGGGTGAGGGCTTCCTTGATGCTCAGCGAGTCCGCTGTCCCGCCCTCTTCCTCAATCACCTCTGTAAGCTTCTGGATGAGGTTTTTATCCCCTTGGTAAGGCGGCAAAACCAAAACACGTGTAGGGATCCATCGATTGATGAAGGATTCAACCTGGACGTCATAAAGCTCTAGCTTTGCACCGTTTGCCCCGATATTTAAGTACGGTTTTTGGTAATCTGGTTTGAGCTTGATCGCCCGGTTGTAATATTTATCCGCAGCCTCTCGGAGCTTCAGCCGCCGGGCACAGTTCCCCATATGGTTATAAATCACATAGTTTCGAGGGGAGTGTATGACGATGAACTTGCCCAAATTCAGGGCCTCTTCAAAGGCTCCCTTTTGCAGCAGAAGCCCAAAGTGCTGGTTAAAAAGCGTGCTCGCCTGTTTTGGGTCCAGTTCGAGCGCCTTTTTAAATTCGTGGCCTGCGGACTGCATCAACTTGCCTTGGAGCAATAAGAAACCTTTGCTCAGCAAAACATTCAGTTCGTTGTTCGGTTGGACGCTTTCGCTCATGGTTGCGCTAGGAAAGTGCAAGTGATTAGTTTTCAGTGGACATCTAGCTATAGCTGCAAAGGCCTGTAGCCCAAAGCGTTGTATACCCTGTTTCCCATATGTTCTTCAATGGAATTTTGTCAAAATCAAACACGCTAGGGATATCACCCTAGTCTATACTGTTAAGTGTAGGGTGGTAACGCTTGACGAGGTGCTGACGATAGAATATTTTAAAACAGGTCAAGCGTCAGAAACTGTTCATTGCTAGGCCCTAACCACCTGAAGCTAAAGGAATCTTATGAAAAAACTGTTGCTCTCCGCCGCACTTTTGGCACTTTGCACTGCACCATTGTTAGCATTGGATGGAAAGGCTTTGTATAGCGAAAAGAAATGTGGCATGTGCCATGGAATGGATGGAAATTCAACCAGCAAGATGTTCCCAAGCCTTGCAGGTAAAGCAGCCGATTTTTTGGCCGCTGAAACCATGAAAATCAAGTCTGGCGAACGTAAAGGCCGGATGACAGTGGCCATGAAAAACAACGCTGGTGTAAAGCACCTATCAGAAGCTGAGGCACTTGCTATTGGCGAATATTTGGCATCAGTCAAATAAAAGAAAACACTCCCTGCCGGTGGCTTAACCCACTGGCAAAAATACCTTCTCAAAGAGGGCCCCTTGAACCGTTATGTTTCTTCTCAGTAAAATCCAGTGAATCCAGACCCGAAGTCGAATTACCTTTGCCACACGGCCCCAGAGGCAAAACAGCGTTTTGTTGATCTATTGACTCAGCTAGAGCTATTTCATCATTTGCCAGAAAGTTTGTGTGATCGAATTTTTGATTACGCAAAATTCATAGAGCTCAAAAGCGGAGACCGACCGGTTGTCGAAGGTATGTTTGATCAAGAGATTTTCTTGTTGATCAATGGTCGGCTGGACGTCTTCATTAAAGTAGGCAGCACCGACGAAAAACAAATCGACTCTCTCACTCAGCCTTTCACCTTATTTGGCGAACGATGTTTGTTGGGGCAACCCAGAGGTGCCTCTATCCAGGCTAACGGTCGTGTGTTGTTGCTTGGGTTGGATCTATCTTCACTGCCAGACATCACCGAGCACCTTGAAATGCCGGAACTCAGGCTGCCTGACCCTGAGTATCAAAACAACTTTGATTTATATATGGTGGTTGCCAGTGTACTGTATTCCCGATTAGTTCGCCTCGAACATGATCAATATAAATTAGATCATAAAATCCGTGAAATTCAAAAGCAGTCCAAAATTCATCGAAAAATGAGTTTAAAAACCAGCCTCTATAATGAACTGATCACCAACAACCTGTCTGACGAACTGCGTGGCTCAAGCATTTGGTCCAGGATGATCCGTTCGTTAAAAGTTGAGTCTCTCTCTGACTTGCTCAAAGAGCCCTTGGTGGATACTCAAAAAATCTATAACGGGCTGGTCAAAGCACAAAGCCTTGGGGAATTGATCGAGGAAGATTGGATGCACCTGCTGCTCAAGCGTCTGTCGGAGCAAGCCCGTTTTGTTACCGCTTACCAAAAAGTGCCGGTATCAACTCGTCACTTACCTAAGCTGTTGCAAATGTCCACTTGTTTAGTGTCTCTGTTTGAAGAGCTGTCAACCACCGGTTTGTTGAGTGAGGAAGAAACCTTGAAGGCGTTTTTAGGAGCACAAGACCAACACCAAGCCTGGAACCCCAGTATCTGGGCAGACAAAACAAAAATTTCCACCTCAACTAGCCCTTGGTTTGTTAAGTCTCAACTGGGCCTAAGTCTTTCTAGCCTGCTGATTGAATGGGTGAGCAAGGCGAACCAAGCGATTGCGAGCTATGTCGACTACTTGTCTGAAATTCACAGCAAACCAAAACAAAACGTTCCGTCGGTTGGGGCTCGTATGGTTGATGAGTTTGAACGTTATTACGCTGATGTTTCCTCTGGAAAAACCGAACCCGCACAGAGTACACCCGTGGCAGATGTTCCAGGCAATGTAGACGACTTGCTGGCACAGTTCGGGATGTGAGTGGCGCTCAGCCTGGTGGTAGCCCAGCGACAAACGCTCGCAAACTGAGGGTTGCCTCTTCAACCAGATGGGGGAGTTGCTCAAGCCAGCCTTCAACATGATCAAGGTTGTTTTCTCCTGGGGCCAGCTGGAGCTTTTCGCACAACTCGGCGACCTGAGAGGCTCCGATATTTGCGGCAATGCCTTTGAGCAGGTGAGCTTGATCGCAAAAAAGCTCAAGCTCCTGCCGCCCGGCAAAAGTCACCATCTCTGCAATGACTACCGGGGCCTCTGAAGCAAACTTACCTACGAGGACTTCTAAAAAAGATTTCCCTAAAATAGCCCGGCTTTCTAACACTGTGATATCAAGGTTTTCAGCCATCATTTCCTTTTTGAAAGATATCAGCCCCTAGGCTTGTATTTGATTGCGGCCTTCGGCCTTGGCTTTGTATAAAAGCTGGTCCGCTTGGTTGATCAGGTCCAAGGTGTTTTGAGTGCTATATGCAGCGACCCCACCACTGATCGTAACCTGCAGTTCTGGATGTTCGAATGTCAGTTTGGCGATGTCTTTTCGCACTTTTTCAGCAACCAGCACAGCAGATTTCAAGTCTGTACTAGGCAGCAGAATCAGGAACTCTTCCCCCCCGTACCGACCTGCAGAATCAGAGTCCCGTATAACGCTCCTTAAGGTGTCCGAAACTTTTACCAATACCTCATCTCCCGCCGGATGCCCAAAGGTGTCGTTCACCTTTTTAAATAAATCCAAGTCGAACATGATGATTGAGAGAGGCCGCCCATACCTGGTTGCTTCTTTCATTTCTTTTGACAAAATTTCAAAGATAAATTTGTGGTTGTAAAGCTTAGTCAGCCCATCAATCATGACCATCGTTGCCAACTCAGCCCTTTGGGCCTCAATGTCTTTCAACATGTAGCGCAACTTCAGGTGGGTTCTAACTCGGGCAAGCAACACCGTAGAATTAAAAGGTTTGGTGACATAGTCCACCGCACCAACTTCAAAACCCTTTACAATATCAGCAGTTTCAGACTTTGCCGTGAGAAAAATGATCGGGATCGCTGAGGTGGCCGGATCTTTTTTGAGGATTTCACAGGTTTGGTACCCGTCCATCCCTGGCATCATGATATCAAGCAGGATCAAATCCGGTTGGACCTTCTTAGCGACCTCTATGGCCTCTGACCCATTATAGGCTACGTTAATCAGGAAGTTTTGCCTTTTTAACAGGGTACCAAGCAGATGGACATTTTTTTGAGTGTCGTCAACCACTAAAATCCGCTGAGTTGGAGCGCTTTCCATCAAGAGTCCTGCAAATTAAGGTTATCTAACTGTTTCAATAAAGTATGGTATTGTTCTAGTGTCACTTTAAGCTTGTCTGCCTCAAAGGCCTGTGCCTCTTCATAACCTCTTTTTGCCCAATCGCTCAGGGGTGTATAACCCCATTCAATGCCTAAATTATATAGCTCACCGCATAGACTTTCAACCTCGTTGAGCGTGAGGGTAGACTGCACTTCCGTAACCAAGGGCGTGAACTCTTGATGCAGCTTCTTTTGCAGACCACTAAGCTGCTCTTTACTCACAGTGCTTGGCTTGATGACCAGCGATCCCTTAGCTGATTCCTGATTCGTTGGGCTTTGCTCTGTTATATCCGGCAAAGGTTCATCGTGTAAGATTTCAACCTTCGGTATGGTAACCCGAAACAGGCTGCCGAGACCTGGGGTACTCTCCACCATAATTTCCCCACCCATCATATCAACCAGACGTTGGGTGATTGCGAGCCCCAGACCGGTGCCTCCACCGGCAGAGCTTTGGGGGAGGATTTGATCAAAGGCGCCAAAGATAGACTCCAAATTTTCTTCCTCAATCCCAATGCCAGAATCTTCGACTTCAAGGAGTACACAACAATGATGTTCCTCGGTGTCACAAACCTTTAAAGCTACCGTCACCGTACCACGTTCTGTAAACTTAACGCCATTTCCAATCAAGTTCATCAAAATCTGTCTGATCCTGTGAGGGTCCAAACACAGCTGGCTAGGAAAATTGTCCTCTACCGATAACTTAAGCAGCAGCCCTTTGTCGACTGCCGCTGCATGGTACACCCGCAACGTCGACTCTGCCAAACCGAACAAACCAACAGGCTCCAAATTCAGATGCAGTAGACCTGCCTCCACTTTAGAAAGATCCAAGATATCGTTGATCAACTCCAGCAATGCGACACCACTTTGCTGGATATAGTCGAGGTACTCGGTTTGAACTGGAGAGTTGATGAGAGGTTCCAGCAACTCAGAAAACCCAAGAATCGAGTTCAGCGGCGTACGAATTTCGTGGCTCATGTTGGCCAAAAATTGGGATTTTGCTTGGTTGGCCTGCTCTGCCTCTTTGGAGGCCAAAAGGAGGGACTCTCTAGCCTGTTTACGTTCTGTAATATCTCGGAGCAACAAAAGGTAGGTTTGAGTGTCTTTCAGCCGAATTTTATCCCAGGTGACCTCAACATCAAAAACCGCCCCTTCTGGGTCTTTGATTTGCCATTGTAAAGGAACTGATGGTGCAAGGGCCTCTAGCGCCCCAACCACATCATTCCCGTCGCAGTCAGGGCCAACCAATAACTCGCTGATCGGCTGCCCAATGAGATGTCCCCTGGTTTGGCTGAAAAGCTTGACCGCACTAATGTTGCAGTCTTTCACACCCATTTGAGCGTCGACCATCAAAATAGCGTCCTTGATCCCATCGTACAGAGCCTGCAAGGCTCTCCTTTGATCATTCGCTTCCTGTTGAACCTCATTATACCGTCGCTGGACCTGCTGAACTTCTCCGGCAGAAACAGCAGCACTCACCAAAGATCTGAGTAGAGTGAACCAGAGAGGCCGTTCAAACTCAACAGGCGATATCAAACAGTCCAACGCAGCGTTGTTGAGCAACAGGGCAGGTGTTTCGCAAAAGACCATAAACGGCACCGACTCTGCTACTGGGAACAGGTCCCGAATTTTTTTCAGGTCGATGTTGGTCGAGGAGTCGGGTCCAATAACCCACAAAACAGCCGCTATAGGAGCCGCCAAATCAAGGGTAGAAAAATGGTCTAAGGTCTCAAAATAAGAAAAGCGCACCTGTGCATCAACAAGCTTTCCTTGAGTTGCCTCTAAGAGTCCGCAGGCCGGGCCTATCAATAAAATGTTCTCAGTTCGTTGCATTGTCCTCTCGTTCCAATGATTCTCTACTGATTGGAGGAGATTTTCAAGCGAAACCATAACGTCTAGGAAAAGGAAGTGACAAAACAGCTCAGGGGATTATAATTGAACCAGATGTTCCCACTTCAATCAGCCCTTAAGGAAACCATGTCAAAATTCGATTGGAACAATAAATACGCCACTAACATCCATATCATTGACGAGGAACACAAGTTTTTGTTCGCAACCTTAGCGACCTTGGATGGCGCCAATACAGACCCAGAGCTTGACAATGAAAGCAGAGACAAACTGGTGTATAAAATCCTTCTGGATTTAAAACACTACACAGCGACGCATTTTGTGGTCGAAGAAGAAATGATGAGAGTTTATGGGTACCCAGACGAAGGGAATCATCGACTAGAGCACTATAAATTTGTGGAAAAAATCACTTACTTGATCTCTGTGTTTGATGAAAGTGGGTTCAATATCCCTGGAGCCATGATCCAGTTTCTTGGAGATTGGCTGGTGAATCACATTGGTGAGGTTGACTCTAAACTAGGGGAATTTTTAGCTAAACAGGGACAAAACTAATGAACCGCTGGATATTGATTCTTTTTATGGGTGCTTTGGGGCTAGCGAGCTGCGAGCCTGCAGAGCAGAGCAAAAAAGTTCAGGCTTGTTTCCAAAGCTGCGAACGAAACCAAAGGTTGATCAATTTAAACACCAAAGTGATGTATAAACCGATCAAATTATGCAAAAAGAAGTGTAAACAAACCGAGGGCACTTGCACCACAAAAGGCGCCCAAGTGATCAGCCTCAACCAATGTATCTTTTTTGGTGTCAACGCAGGCCGACCACCAGGAAAAAGTGGGCGGCTGTTTCAGTAACCACCGTTCTCCTGCGGTTTGATTTTGACCACCTGAAGCCCAAAGGAGAGCTTTTTCTAGTGATAGCAACTTGCAGGAGCTTACCAAACCAAGCTCCCCCAAGCTGTTTAGGCCTCCCCTGACCCCCAACTCGGTTTTCTCGACAGAACATGGCAATGCAACCTGTGTTTGAATTTTACTTTGGGTGTGCTGTCGACCAGAATCACCTGGGGTGGAACTGGGCTTTGTGGGACTCCCTTTGGGTCAATGAGTCCAAACCGCCTTTGCTTTGTGGCTTTGAAACAACCCAAAACAAGGCGCTCGCTCAGGTCAAGGATTTGGTCGGTTCCCCCTATTTGCGACAAGTCGCAACCCAGCGGGCGATTGAATCCTTTGTAGCCCACCAGTCTCAGATAAACCTCTATACACAGAGCTATTTCAATCAAGAACTATGGCCTGCCCAACCCAACCCTTTTGAACCCCAACAATTTGGGTTTATCCAACAGTCTACCCAGCCTGTCTGGTCCATTGCCCCCCAACCCAACGGTGGCTGGGCCGGGTATGTCTGGAGTGACCTCAAGCAGGCGTTGTCTGCAAGACAACCCACCCATTCCCAAGTATTCAACCAACAAACAGACGGTTTTTTGTGGTGTTTTGAGTCTTGTGGAAGCCGGACCGGGCAGGGCCTAGATCCTGAATTTGCGGCCCAAACATCAGCAAAAATCGAAGCAGACAAGAGAGATAAAGAAAGAGGCCTCCCCTTGAGCGAATCAGACTTTTTGTACGCAAACCAAGCACCGGGCTACATCAAAGCCCAACAGCAATGGACGGCTCACCGGGTTGTCCAGAAATCCAAAACGAGTTTGACGGTTTTGCAGCGGCCATTCCCGTGCATCGAAGTTTTGAACCCCAGGTCGCAGCAACGAATCGGTGAAGTTTACCAGGTTGACCGAATCAAGCTGGAACGACAAGGGCACGTGTACAGCCGGTCGGCTGGCCTCACCTTCCGAAGTACCGTGTTTCCACTGCCCGAACCTCAGATGCCTACAAACCTTAAAAAAGCGCTTCAACTGTTAGCGTTTGGCCCGGAAGTACAAGCAACAAACCTAAAACAACGGTACCGTGAATTGGCCCTAAGGGTCCACCCCGACAAAGGGGGCACATCCCAAGGATTCAGACGTCTCCAGTCCGCTGTTTCATTGATTGATCAGTATATAAAGCAGCGAGATAAATGAGTGACTCGGTTGTGATTGACGCTCCGGTCGATTGCCGTTAAGGTGAAATAAACCAAACATGAGAAGGACATGGGACAAAATTGGAGTGACACACTTAAAACGGGCATCCTGTGGCAGGATCTTCAACATCAAAGGTTTTTTGAAATCAGAGATGCCTTGGCTTCGAGCAGTAAATCCGAAAACATCAAGTTATTTGAAAGGTCTTTGGTGCAGTTAAACCAGTATATCTTCGATCACTTTGCGACCGAAGAGGCCTATATGAGACAAACGTGTTATCCTTCCATCGATGAGCATCTGAAGGAACATCAAATATTCGATAAAAAGTTATCACGGGCAAAGCGAGAGTTTATTGAATATAAAAAGGCCCAGATTTTGGGGGATGAAATGGGGCATAACCCCTGGCTTGACCTCAGCTTGGAGTTAGAAATTTGGTTTATCGAACACATCCAGGGCTCCGATCACAAGCTAGGTGACCACCTCAAACAAGCAAACATGCTTTAACGCCACCTCCGCAAATGCCCTGTATCCCCAGCGCCCTCGGGGCTGCCAGCAGGCCCACGCCTTTGTTTCCCCCTTCAGGTTACACTGTTTTCGACCGGATAAGTTTCTCACGCCAAAGCCTGTCGGCTCAAATCAAACCTACCGATGGAGCTCTCCCGACGGTTACCAAAAATAGTATTTCGTCGATCGTTGACATTTCTACAACATTATATCTATGTTATTGAATATTTCAATTAACAATTCTAACCAGTGGGGAACAGATGGCTATACAGGAAGCAGGAGATATTGCGGCTCAGATCAAAGCGGCAATTGGGGTGCATGGGTTGTGGAAAAACCGGATTCGTCAGGCGATCAACCAAGGGACAAGTGAGTGGGACCCTAAATTTGTGGCTCCTTGTGGAAATTGTGACTTCGGTAAATGGTTAGACGGCTTTGAGGGATCTCAAAAAGGGGACGATTATAAAGTCGTTTATGATTTACACTCCCAGTTCCATACCGAGGCCGCTCGAGTTCTCGAAATGGCGCTATCAGGGGCAAAAACCGACGCTGAAGCAGCGATTGCTTCAGGTAGCGATTATGCAAACCTGACCCTGAATTTGACGAAGGCGATGATGGCTTGGCAGAAAGCCGTATAAAAAAACCTCCATTCGTCCAAACCCACTGACGTGGATTTGGACGAATGTTGTTTGTAAGCCAGCTATATCGAGTAACCGCATCAAACGGCTAGCCCATCGTGAGCGAACCGTAGCACCCCACCGACCTATCCACATCTTTTTGGATGCAGTTTCGCACTCAGTCTACTTCTCCTTATAGTCCCACACAAAATCACCGTCTTTAAGCCTGTCTAGAATGAAGTGCCACTAAGCTATCAAGCTAAAGATGTTTTTAAGGCATGACAATTTAAAAACAAAGATGTCGCTATTGGGATATGAAGTCAGGTACAAAATCTATGTTGCAACACAGGCCCAATGCACAAAAAAACAATACCATATATTAACAGTATCTTGAATGTATCAGCAGCCGTATTTTTGGTATTGGGCCAATAAAACATAAAAATATGAAACTACGATTATAGACAAAGGTTTTTATATGGTTATAAAATAATACCGTGAGGAGAGTCAATAACTGAATTTTGGAGGAAATCATGACTATGTACCGTGAGCCAGAAACTCATTCACTGGGGCTCAGTGATATCACCAACCTTTTCATTGAAATCGAAGGTGAAGAAGAAAAGTTTATTTTAGAACATGCGCCTGACAATTTACAAGATTCACAAGAAGGCCGAATGTTGCTTAATTTTCTAGACGATGAAAAAGATAAGGCAGCGACCTGCAAAATGATGCTGAAGGGCAGCCAAGGCAACCAAGTTGTGACTCTAGGGGATTGGGACTTTCAAACCCTACGCAATTTAAGTTTTCTGCAATACTGCGAAGGGGCACATCAGAAAAAAATCGCTACCAATACCTTACTCAAAGCAGCCTTAACCTTTGAGGAACACATGAACGAATCTTTGCAAACGCTGGCGACTCAAATGGGCAATCCAGATCGATTGACCGACCTGATTGATCGTAACAAAAGGACCGCAAGCAAACTGAAGGCTTTTTTAAAATGAGGCTGGGTATTCGAGGGCTTTCTTGAGGCTTAAACTAAGCGGCGCATCTCACCAAGGTGAGCATCGCTAAAAGGTAGGTTTTTGGTGAGCTGGTAACATTGAAAATCCCCAAGACTACAAGCGTCTTGGGGATTTTTTTTAATTAGCGGATTGCGCGTACTTCAACAGCACAAGGTCCTTTTTTGCCTTCACCAATTTCGAATTCGACACGATCCCCATCAGCGATCGGACCGCCTACGATCCCAGTAGCATGAACAAAAACGTCTTTGCCAGATTGACGTTCGATAAAGCCGAAGCCTTTAGCTTCATTGAAAAATTTAACTGTTCCGGTTTCCAAAATCTACTCCTGAAGGGTACATGCGTATCGTTCGAGATGGGCCTGCGTGGCTTCATCTCAAGGGTTAGGCTGGCGTTTCCAACCTGACCCTATCCCAACTCAGGTAAACCTAAGTCATCACCACCTTAACGACTAGGCGTTTTAGGGTGGTTAGGGACCATTGCCGCCGGTCTAATGACTCGTCGGCTTGGGCGGAGAGCACCGAGGTTCGTTGGCATTTTAACGCCTACTGGCTTCGGTGACTTAATTTCTATGCCTTTCGGGGCCTTAGGGTGCAGGTTGGTCGTCTGACTCACCACCTCTGCTAAGACCTTCGTTTTTTGCAATTGTGTTTTCTCGGTGATCTCACCAAAAATACTAACCGCTTGAGGTCGACCAACAACAGCCCCACGGGTGTGGTACTGGTGGCTGATATCGACAGGTATTTTAAACCGAATCGCCTTTTCAATCGCATGTAACTGCGCTAATTCCGTCGCTGAACAAAAGGACAGCGCCGTCCCTTCTTTACCTGCCCGAGCTGTACGCCCAATTCGGTGTACATAACTCTCAGGTTCATCTGGCAAGTCAAAGTTTATTACATGACTGATGCCATCAACGTCAATACCTCTAGCCGCAATATCAGTAGCAATCAGCACTTTCACTTGACCACTACGGAACCGGCTGAGGGTCTTCTCTCTAGCAGCTTGTGTTTTATTACCATGAATAGCGTCGCAAGCCACGCCGTCCCGTTTCAACTCACTGACCAACCGGTCAGCCCCACGTTTGGTCCGACTGAAGACCAATACATGACTCACCAGTTCTTCTCGCAAAATATCGCAGAGCAGAGCACTTTTTTTAGAGCTTTCTACAAAGAGAATTTTCTGATCGATCCGTTCTACGGTAGTCGCTTGAGGGGTGACTTCTACTTTGACCGGGTTGACCAATTGGGTCTGGGCCAAAGAAGCGATGTCAGTGGGCATGGTGGCAGAGAACAACAAGTTTTGTCGTTTCAGTGGCAGGGCTGCAATGATCTTTTTGATATCTACAATAAACCCCATGTCCAACATGCGGTCTGCTTCATCAAGGACAAAAAACTCGGTTTGATCCAGTTTGATGTACCCTTGGTTCTTCAAGTCTAAAAACCGACCTGGTGTAGCCACAAGGACTTCCACACCGGATTTCATTTCACTGACTTGTTTTTCTTGGTTTACGCCGCCAAAAATACAGCTAAAGCGATACTGAAGCGGTGCGCCGTAAACCTTTAAATTTTCGAATATTTGGATGGCAAGTTCGCGGGTTGGCGCCAAAATAAGCGCTCTGGTATGCCAGGGGCGAACTGTAAGGGGGTTGAGGCTCATTTGGTGAAGAATCGGCAGGCTAAAAGCTGCGGTCTTACCTGTTCCAGTTTGAGCGATGCCCAGTAGATCCCTGCCTTTTAACAGTTGGGGGATCGCCTGGGATTGAATGGGCGTTGGTGTTTTATAACCAGCTGCTTCAAGGGCCTCTAAAAGAAGAGGGTTCAGTTGAAGCTCAGAAAAATCAAGCAAATGCATATTCCAAACTAGGGTTCCTCAGGTTCGAACGGACCGAGGGTACCAAAACAAAATCCTTATGAATTGTTCGATACCATATTTTAATCCAACCAGATAAAAATTACAAGAAAATATTTCAACACTCATTTCCAGGGTTGCTATAAATTCAGGTGAAATTCAAATAATACATTGAATTTAATTGACCATACCATTGAATCCAGGATTCCGCCAGCTCGACAAAAAAATTATTTTGCCCAGACAATCACCAGGATTGGAACATCAGGCCGAAAGGCCTTTCGGGTGAAGGATAAAAACCAAAAGTTCAGCAAAAAATAAACAGCATTGTACAAAAAGCACTGATATCAAAACAATACTCAGTACCATCGGAACATCTTGATTGATGAGCGCATGCAGTAAGGCCTCTCCCATCCCTGGGAGGTCAAAAACCACTTCAACCATGATGGCGCTGCTCAAGATCAGCGGCAGGCGCATGACGCTAACCGGCAACAAGGTGATCAAAGTGTTACGAAAGGCATGCCAGCTCACATGCCCTGGCCACGGGAGCAAACCGCCGGTTTTCAAGCCGTTACCAATTGCGCTTTCAACGTATTTTGAACCCAATTCTCTGCGGTGGGTGTGCTGGGCCATTCTTGCCAAGTCCATCCCTGTCCCGCTGCCCAACGCCAACGCTAGCACGGCCATCATCACACTGGAGCTGCTTTGAAAAAATAGAAACAACAGGTAAGCAATGACATATGCTGGCAACGACGAGGAGACAAAAAGGCTCCAACGGCCCGTCGAAAAAAGGAATCGGCCTAACCTGCCGGTAACACCAAAGAGCAGTTCAAAATCGATCGATGCGGCGTAGGTGCCAAAAAAAACACCGATCAACCCGGCAAAAACAAAAGAAACCAAGCAGAGAGTCAGGCTACGCTGGACCCTCAAGATAAATTCCTTTGTCTCCCAGTCCCCCGTTCCCTCGTCAGATATCGGCATCCTCCCCTGTAGAGTCGCAAGGCCCCAGGAAAAATACCGCTGGTGATCCCAGACCCTCACTAAAGAGGCCCCTTGAGCATAGGAACTATTTGACTCCTGCACTCGTTTCGCGGGCAACAACGTCAGGCATAGATGGACCCCAAAGGTGGCTAAAAAAGCCACCCACAGGAGCCTCAGCACAAACCGACGTAACACCGCTGAAGTGGCCGAAGCCACCCAATTTAGCGAACGACGTTCCACTGACCAACCGTCTTAAGTAATGCAGAGGGGTCCGTGATGGTCACTTGATCCAGCCGAGCAGAGTGGTAAGCCCGAGTCGGCAAGGTGAACAAAAAGGCGTAAGGCGCATCCAACGAGATTTGCTGGTGAATCTGCTTCGAAAGAGGCAGTTTCTCAGCCCAAAACCCTGTGTTAACCCATGCGTTCAGCGTATCGTCCATCCCTTTATTGCGGTAGCCTGTGATATTCTGGCTGCTGTTTGATAGCAATAACGGGCTGATATCATAGCCTTGGGTAAACCCGGTGTGTTTCACTAAAGCTAGGTCATAGTTCCCATTGTTCAATTGGGTATCAAAGGCCCGGCCCAAGGCCTTGGTTTCAACCTTTAACCCTGCCTCTCCAAGCTGTTGGGCGATTTTCCCGGCAAAACGCTCCATCATGTTTGATGCTTCTTCGGGGAAGATCAAGGTTGCTGAAGTCCCTTCAAGGCTGGCAAGCCCCTTGACTGCAGCCTTGGGGTTGTAGCTATTTAAGTCCCTAAAGGAGTCATACTGTCGCTCTGAATTATGAGGGAATGGTCCAACATTCACATACTTTTCTGGACTTTGGTTCCAAACCGTCGCTGCGACTTCGGCCTTGTTGACCCCCTTTGCAATGGCCCGGCGGGTTGTCGCCCGGTCAAAGGGAGCCTTCTGGTTGTTCATCGCCAAGGCGTAGAAATAATGAGGGATATAGTCGCTGTGTTTTAGACCAGCGCCGTCAAGCTTCACATGCAAGTCCGGGTCAGAGTCCAAAATCAAGTCCAACTGTCCGTCCATGATCATCTTCGCTTGTTTGGTGCGGTCATGGATTTGCTGGAATGTTACATGGTGGATTTTTTTAATCTGGTCCAAGGTCGTTTGAGTTGCCTTCTCTAAGTTGATCGGGTCCAAACCAAGTTGCACCAACTTGATTTCATTCCCTTGCCAGCTAACAACTTGAAACGCCCCGGTTCCGATAGGTTTCCGGTTGAATTCCTGAGCGACCGGATCATTTCTGAGGTCAGTCGACATCGGCTTCCCATAATAGGTAGCCGGGATGATTTTGAAAGGAATCACCCAACCAACCCTAGCAGGGGCCACCGCTTCTTTGAAGTGGATTTCGAAGCTGGATGGGTCAATCACTTTGATGTGATCAATCAGCTTAGAAATCCGACCTCGTAAGGGAGAATTATTTTGTGGGTTGATGATGGCTTCGTAGGTAAACCGAACATCCTGGCTGCTCAGTTTGTGGTTCGGGTCATCTTGCCAGGTTTTTTTAGTGTCTAAATAGACTTCGTAGACGTTGAGGTTTTCCCCGTCTTGCATCAACTCGCTGGCCGCGCCTAGTTGAAAGTCATCGATCCGTTCACCAGTGAGGTTTGTCAGGCCGTCAAAGACCAAGTCCCCGATATTTTTAGCACTGTCATCAGTCGCCAAAACAGGGTTTAAGGTTTGTGGGTTTTTAGACAGTCCCACAATCAAGGTAGATTTGCGCTCAATTTTGGCGACCAGGGCATCGTGTTGCTTTTGTTTCATCAAAGCAAAACCTACCCCAGATGCGATGGTGAGGGCAACCAGCCCCCCGATCAGTGCATTTTTGTTCATGTTGTTTCTCATTTTCGTTTGTTTAGTGAACCACAGGGATCTTGTAAATTACGGCTTTAATTTCATACTTATTTGAAGGCCGGGTGTTTTCGATTTCGGTGTAATACCGTCCTCCTTTGTACCCTTCGGTATAATAGTGTTTGCGGCCACTCACCACCTGAGGCATTTGCAATAAACTGCCTTTGGATTTGGAGTAGTTCCTCAAGTAAGTCGCTTTGTCATCACGGTTAACCGAGATTTCTAAAGCGTAGATGTCTTCGGCTTTCAAGCCTTTTTTTCGTAGGATAGGAAACTGCGCCCCAGCCTGGAATTTAATTTTTTGACCGATTTTTTTAAACTTCCCCTTGCGGCTTGATGGGATACCCACAGTGGTGACCAACGGCTTGAGCGGGCGGCCTTTGGATAAAAAGGCCATCCAACGCCTTTTTTTCTCCGCTTTGATACGGGCTTTTTCTTGCTCTATCTTGAGTCGGGCCAACTCTTCTGCCTGTTGTTTGGCTTTGGCTATGATCAGTTGAGCTGCTAGTTGAGCCGCCTCTTTCGCCTCAAATCTCTTTTGCGCTGCTTCAGCGGCACGACGCTCTGCCTCCATTTCACGTTCGATCCTGAGGGCCTGATCGATCGCAACGGTCATGAACTCGGTATCGACCGTTTTCAAGGTCATTTTCTTATAACTACGAGCGATGACTGCCGCTTTTTTTAAACATGCCTTAGACTTTTGGTATTCGTCCGCTTTGAACTGATCTTTTCCGCAAGCAACAGCAGCGTTGTATCTTTTTTGCTGGGCGATTTTCGCCGCACTGACCACCCCAAGGGATTTGTCCAAAATCGCCTGCAAGGTTTTTGAACGTTCAACCCATTTGTCTTGTGCCCATTTGTCCACCAGGGTGATATAAATCCGGTATTGGACCGCCTGGTGTTGTTTTTTGGCGGCCTTAGCAGCGTTCGCTTTTTGATCTAAAGTGACTATTTTTTGGGCAGCTTCCGCCTTTTTTACCAAAATTTTGACTTCTTCTTTTTTAGCTAAGGACCATTCTGTACCAGCCACATCAAACTGGTCTTTTTCAAAGGCTTCCCACCCTTTTGACAGTGGAGTGGCGCAACCGCCGAACATCGCCAAGGTGATGAGAGTGAGCCCAACTTGGACCCATCGGTGTCTTCTATTTTGTGAAAGCTTCATCCCAACTATCCTGAGTGTGAGGTTCATGTTTATCCAGTTTTTTTGTTTAAAGCTGGATACTGCCTAAAGTGACTGCTGCCTGAATCAACCGTTTGGTCGCTTGGTGTTGCGGCTGGTGAATGATCTGTTTGGTGGGGCCTTGTTCGACAATTTCTCCTTGATCAAACACAAACACTTGATCACAGAGTTTGGCGACCACCCCCATGTCATGAGACACTAAAATGCAGCCCAATGGTTCTTCTGTATCTTGTTTGCGGGCCAATAAAAGCTCAATCAGCCGTTGTTGGGCAATCAAGTCCAAGTTATTAAAAGGTTCATCAGCGAGCAACAACCGAGGTTTACTCGCAAAGGCTCGCATCAAAGCAAACCGCTGTTTTTGGCCCCCGCTGAGCCGTGAGGGGAGCTCATTCAACATCCGTTTTTCTAACAACAAAAGGTCTAACAGCTCATCAAACGCCGCCCCAACTTCGTCACGGCTCAACCCCATGGCGGTGAAACACTCATCGAGGTTTTCGCCCATGGTTAAGGAAGGGTCAAAGGTGTCGGCCGGTTCCTGGAAGATAACCTGTAATTCCCGGTGGAATTGTTGTTTATTTTTGGAAGCCCCCCAAGCGGAGATTTCCTTCCCTCCAAAGCACAACTCCCCCTGGTGGTGATCCAATTCTCGGGTGATCAGCTTGCACAAGGTGGACTTTCCAGACCCCGAGTTGCCCACCACACCGACAAACTGGTTTGGTTTGATTTGAAAACTGACCCCTTGCAAGGTCGGTAAACGTTCCGCATGAAAAAAGCTTCGTGTCAGGTAACCAAAGTGTACATCTTTAGCCTCTACCAAAGGTTGTGCTGACTCTTGAGGGCTCAGTTGCTGGATTTGGTTCTCCATGGCGTCCATCTGATTCATCAGATCAACCATTTTAGCGAGTTTTGGGTGCCTAGGTGTGGCAACCACATCGTGGATGCTGCCCACTTCAGTCAGCTCACCTTGATCCATAAACAGCACCCGCTCACAACCCAATGCTTTTAAGACCCCGAAGTCGTGGGTGACAATCAAAAGGCTGCCAATCTGCCCACTTTTCTTAAGTTTTAAGAGGGTCTTAACCAACTCAGTGATGGTCACCGAATCCAGCGAATTTGAAGGCTCATCAGCAAGCAACAAGGGCGCAGGGGCGCAGAGACTCATGGCAATCCCAACCCGCTGCCGCTGACCTCCTGATAAATCTCCTGGGTATTTCCCCTTGATGACTCCAGGCTCCAGCCCACTGTCAATCACCGCTTGCTCCATTTGAAGCTGGACTTCTTGGGGTGAAAGGTCTGGGCAGACAACCAGGATCGCTTCTTTGAGCTGTCGCTCTACCTTCAACGAAGGGTTCAGGCTCAACGCCGGTTCTTGGAAGATGCACCTGATTTTTGGGCCCCGGACGGCTTCCAGTTCCTTTGGCCCTTTGCCCCGAATCTCCGTCCCGCCGACCTCAATGGAGCCTTGTTGTTCCCATTCGCTGGCTGGAAGCAACTGTAAAACCGAGCGAAACAAGCTGCTTTTACCGGCCCCTGATTCGCCCAACAGAGCAACGGTTTCTCCCGGTGCAATGTCAAAGGAAACCGACTTCACCACCTCTAGACCCAAGGATTTCACCCTCAGGCTGAGGCCTTTAATCGATAAAACAGGAGACGAATTATCCATCTATCGTCCTCGTTGGATGTTTTTAGCGATTTGATCCCCAAGGATATTGATCCCCAAAATGCTGCTCAACGTAGCTAAGGTAGGGGCTAGTACAATCCAACTTTGTTCACCAAATAAGATGGACCGCCTGGCTTCAGCAAGCAGTTTCCCCCAAGACAAATAACCACCGCTTCCCAAGTCCCCAAAGCCAATTTCAAAGGCAAAACTCAAGGCCGACTCTAACAACAGAGCGGCACCAAAAAGAAAGGTACTTTGCACCGCCAGCTCAGCGGTGCAATTTTTCCAAAGCAGGTTGTACCCGGTGATTTCAAAAACGGACACATTTGACGCCTCTAAGGCCGTCACAAACCGTTGGGACTTCAGCTGTAATAACCGGTTTTCAACAACTCTAGCGATGGAGGGCACCGACGAAAGGCCAATCGCTAGGCCTGCGATCAAGATACCATCAATGGTGCTAGGTTGGTTCGTCGCTCTCTGCGCTACCCAGAAGTTGTACACCCCCATGACAATCAAGACAAAAAACAACTGAGGGACAATTTCAAAAAACTGAATCACTCCTAGGGAAAGTGACCGAATGACTTTGTTTTTGAGGGTCAAAAACGTACCGGTCAATGTACCCACGGCCAATGCGGTGATACAACTAAAAAAAGCCACCATGTAAGCGTTTTTCCCGCCGATGACCAACGTAGCTAGGATATCCCTCCCTTCATAGTCAGTACCAAACCAATGGAGATTCGATGGGGACAAGGCTTTTTCGAACTGTGCTGTAATGGCCAAGTTAGAAAAATACTCCATGGACCCAAACCCCAGGCAAGCAAACCCTAACAAGGGGGATAACAGCAACACAGGGAGCCAAAAGCCCTTCGGCGGCGATCTAAAAGCAAACCATAAAAAGAACCCCAACACCCCGGCCAAACAAAGCCCAATCGCCCCTAAACCAGAGGGTAAGATGGAAACACTGATGAAGGCACAAGGGAGTAAACCAAG
>Ga0316204_10001239_pt1 | contig 73300 bp, 61 predicted proteins | sample 6monrhotite_MG_2_FD_205661 | JGI IMG/M metagenome (GOLD analysis project Ga0316204, IMG submission 205661) | Microbial mat bacterial communities from mineral coupon in-situ incubated in ocean water Damariscotta River, Maine, United States -... | ecosystem: Environmental > Aquatic > Marine >...
TTATTTGAATGTAAATCCATTCCACAATATAATTTCATTTCAGTCTCCCAATAGTTTGGTTTATGTGTCCAACACCAGTCTAACAACTGGCACTGAACTTTGGGAGACTGGCTATATGATTATCAGGCCTTACAATTTACGTAACCGCTGGATCGTATTAAAGTGATTCTTTACCAATAAGATTTAATTATTTATTCTTCTATGGCCAGACCCTTAAGAATCGAATTCGCCGGCGCGCTCTACCACATCACTGCTCGCGGCAACGCGCAGCAAGATATTCATTCTGTTGACGAAGACAGAAACGATTTCTTAAATCTACTAAATAGAGCATGTGATCGCTATCATTGGTATTGCCACGCGTATTGTCTTATGGATAATCACTACCATTTGTTGATAGAGACTGAGCAACCCACTTTGTCTAAGGGAATGAAATATATCAATGGAACGTATACTCAAAATTTCAACCGCCGACATAAACGGGTAGGGCATGTTTTTCAAGGTCGGTTTAAAGGAATTCTGGTAGAGAGTGAGGCTTATCTTCTGGAGTTGGCGCGTTATATTGTTTTGAATCCTGTGAGAGCGAGAATGGTTCGTTCTGCAAAGGATTGGCCGTGGAATAGTTATCGAGCAACAGCGGGTTTTTCAGAATCGCACGCCTGTTTGACAACGGACTGGGTATTGGCTGGTTTTGCTAGGCAAAAGAAAAAAGCACAAGAGGGGTATCGAAAGTTTGTACAGGAAGGAAAAGGGCAACCTTCTCCCTGGGAGTCACTAAGAAATCAAATTTATTTGGGTTCTGATCAGTTTGTGGAAGATATGCAATGCAAGATGGATCCTGATCAGTCCTTAGATGATATTCCAAAGCTACAGAAAATGGCTCCACCAAAACCACTGGATTACTATCAGGCAAAATATTCCGATAGAAAGTTGGCGATGGCAGAGGCTTATCGAAGTGGACATTATACCTTGGCAGAAGTGGGAAAATACTTTGGAGTTAGCTACGCTACGGTGAGTCGGGCGGTGAAGGCGATTGAAAATTCTTGATTATTGAACGATCTACCTATGTGTCAATTGTAAGGTTTGCCCCCACGACCCCAATATTTTTAACTTGCTTGTAAATGACTCTTTATTTCATCAGAAGTAAACTGAGTTAGGTTCTTATCAATCTCACGGACAACTGCTTTGGAAACATTAGGGCTCATTGTTTTACGTAATATGCCTAAAAAAGCAGGAGCTGAAGCGACAACTAAGCGACTAAATTCACCTTGGTTCCAACCTTTTTCCAGTTTTTCCTCGATCTGTTTTGCAAAGTGGAGACTTTCCTGGTCTTTTACATCTGTACGATCTTCGACTTTATGGTGACTGCTTCCACCACCCGCTTGGCTTCCAGGTAAATCGGTGGTTAATTTTTGCTCATGCAAACGAGACTCCGAATGTGATAAATCTACAATCTCTTCCAATGTATCGATGCTGTCATTTGTACTATAAATCTTTGCTCGACTACTTTCAGCGACAAGAACCCACGTAGTAGACATAACTTGCTCCTTCGTCTTTGGAAATTTCTTATGGATATATTTAAGGTAACATAATAATTATAGCATCCTAATTTTAGGAAGATCTGATTAAGTCACAAATTCACGTAGATCATATTGGCGTAACAACAGGTAGTGAGCAAGATTTATAGCGCTTGGGGTATATAAACCATCTAAAAAATATCGGGCTGAAGGTGAAAGTTTTAGAAGCGCCTGCTGTATTGTTTTCGAGCATAAAATGAGAAGACGATCAAGTAGGAATTTATATCGGGTATTGGTTTTCAGTTCTCCATGTTTGTTGACCTCGGGGACAAGATCCGAAGCGCCAATATAGAGAAAGTTACCGGCAGCGAATGGAATCAGGAACGAGATATTAAAAGAGACGACATAATGGAACGAGATGAAGAGATGGGCCGTTTCAACTTGGGTGGGTCGACCATTATTGTTTTATTCGGGCCGGACTGTGTGAAGTGGGAGGGTGAACTCTCAACCGAGACGCGGGTGAACTTTGGTCAATCATTGGGTCACGTTCTACGCACTAATTGACCGTGGAAAATTCTGCGCACCCTGCAAGAAATGCGCAAGCATACCCATGACGTTGGGATTTAGGTGTTAGTGTATGTCATAATTATTTTATGATTAGCCTTACTCTTCCGGCTCTTCCAGTTCTTTGCGATATTTTTCTGCAGCGGCAAGCTCTTCTTTCAGCATCTCGATATGTTCATCGAGATAATCCTTTTCTCCCTTTTGCTGATACTATAAATATTTCAGTTTGTGAATCAACTGTTTTTTCTAGGATAAGATGAATATTCTCGTTATTGTAAAAAATACGGAAGACGAGTGGTTTAGTTCAAATTCCGTCGAGATGCGCATTGTCTAAAGGGCGCCTACACTACATTAGCGACGTTATTTTTTAAATTGTGATTTTCAATTAGTTTGCTATAAGTCTCCGATATCGATGAACTTGCGGTTGTAGCATGTTGAAACTGAACACCAATACCTTTTAGAGAACGGTGTACAACCGTTGCGCCGAGACAGCACTCTTTTCCATTTTCAGGATCATTGATAACAATGACTAATGAGGAATTCTTAGGGAAAAGCAAAGCATCTGTTTGAATAAACATGCCTGAAGAAGTTAAATTTTCTGTATTTGCCAGCGCTTTAAATCTTTCGTTTTTATACAAGCGGACAAGCAATTCTTTTAAAGAACGTCTATGCTTACGTTGCTCCTGCATTTTAATATTCCCCTTCCTTTGATTTTCCCCTACACACTTTTAAGTTTAGGTAAGAATTTCGCAAACTCCAGTAACAGATGCGATTTAAGTATAATTCCCCGTCTGCTTGCGGCGAGCGCAAATCCGATGAGGTTTTCGAAGGGGAGAAGCGAGCTCTCCCCTTTGGTCGTCGGCGGGGTGCATACCCCGTTGACGAAATATAATTCAATTATATTGCAAGTCAATCGACTTGAAGCTCCACACATAACTTATTTAAAGAGAGGTTGTTTTTCCCATTTATTTAACTATTTTTAGATTAAAGGAACATAGAAAATAATAAACGGTGCTGCGATGAATGTTGTGTATGCAATTGTAGGTCTGATCGCGGTATTACTATTTGGACTACAAGTGCTCAAGTACTCTGACGATCAAAAAGCACTTGGCAGACGCTTGCTCATCATCTTGCAGAATCCTTGTCACAGCTTTTTGCGCCCGAAATGGTGAATGATTTACCCGACCCGAAATATGTTACTTCCTTTTTACGATGGAACTTGGTGTGCCGCTAAATACTGTTGCCGAAATCAAAATAGCCGGAGAAATTGGACTAGGTTCAAAAAAATCAAAACATTTTCCATTTTATCGAGCAAAACTAGTATAGCAACAACATTGAAATGATGTGTTATTCATGTATTCTCTGAAATTGTCAGGACAATTTATTGATAACCAAGGGAATGGGAATGAAAAAATACAGAGTTACGTTAACAAAAGAGGAGCGGAAGTTTCTCAAAGAGTTAGTTTCTTCAGGAAAAACGGCGGCTCGAAAAATAACACATGGCAGAATTCTGTTGCTTGCCGATGAAAATTCGGAGGCAGGCAATAATACAGATGAGGAAATTGTTAAAGCTTTGCAAGTCGGTGTTGTAACGGTTGCGCGTATACGACAACGTTTTGTTGAGCAAGGATTGGAATCCGCCTTAAATCGCCAAGTTCAAAAAAACAGGAAGAGCAAAAAATTGGATGGTGAAGCAGAAGCATTTTTAGTGGCCACAGCTTGCTCAGCGGCACCTGAAGGACGAAAATCCTGGACGTTAAAACTATTAGCAAATCGTTTGGTGGAATGTGAAATCGTTGAATCCATCAGTACAGAAGCGGTTAGGAAAACGCTAAAAAAAATGAACTTAAGCCCTGGCTAAAGGAATGTTGGTGTATTCCTCCGAAAAGAAATGCCGACTTTGTCTGTGCTATGGAAGATGTATTAGATGTGTATCAGCGTTCTTTTGCAGATGACGAAGTTCTCGTTTGTATGGATGAAACCAGTAAGCAACACATAAAAGAAACCCGAACACCATTACCCACTTTACCAGGAGAAGTGGCAAGATACGATTTCGAATATGAACGAGCAGGTGTCAGTAATCTTTTTATGATGTCAGCACCCCTTGAAGGCTGGCGTCACGTTAAAGTGACGGATCGTCATACGAAAATTGACTGGGCTGTGTTAATCAGAGAGTTAGTGGACGTGCATTACGCTAAAAAACGCAAGATTGTGTTGGTTATGGATAACTTAAATACACATAAGTTGTCTTCGCTATACGAAGCGTTTGAGCCTGAAGAAGCACATCGAATCGCTGAACGACTTGAGATCCACTATACACCGAAGCATGGTAGTTGGTTGAATATGGCGGAAATAGAAATCGGTGTCTTGACGCGGCAATGTATTGATCGTCGCATGGAAAGCCAAGAAACGTTGAGAAGTGAAATTGACGCTTGGCAGAAACAGCGCAACGAAGAAGGAATTCAAGTGAATTGGCGATTTACGACTGCTGATGCTCGGATAAAATTGAAATCACTTTACCCATCAATACTAAGTTGAAGCTATACTAGAGAGTATACGTTTTAAACCGGAGGTATCCACATCACGATGATAGCCGATCAAACATTACTTACGTTCGGGCCGGTACCGACACGCTCACCGGCTGAGACAGGCATCCGAGCGCCAAGCGAAGAGGTAATTAACTGGCCTATCAAAGTTTCAGGCAAAGGTTCCAGCTGTGGAGAATTTGATCGGCTACGAGGGCAATGCCTTTGCTTTCACTGGCGATGCAGAAGAGGATCTACTCAGCATCACTGCAGTGCACCCTATGCGGGAAGAGGCCGTCAACGAAATGTTGGTTAAGGCGGGAATGGGATGGAATTTGGTGAGACGTTTGTTGACTGAGGGGAAACTCAAACAAGTGGAGTTTTCAGGCCCCCATTTTTATATTAAATGTGTGCATCATTAACCTTCGTGCTACGAAAGATCGGAGCGTTTGTGTCGCTTTTATGCCTTGGTCGTGTAGCGTTTTTATTACGGCGATTTGCATATACTCGGGATTGTTTATGACTATACTTGAAAATGTAATCACTTCTGAGACAGCTAATACGATTAAAGGGGATAGATATGTTCAAGCTAACATTATTCTTTTCAGCATTATTTGCAGTTGTCATTTCGTTGTCTATGAATTTCGTTTTGGCAGATAATCAACAGCGCACTCAAAATGTCTATGGTTGGCAACTAATGACTCCGGAAGAACGCGTCGAACACCGTGCCAAGATGCGTAGTCATAAAACTCGTGAAGAACGAGAAACTTATCGTATAGAACACCATAAGAAGATGCAGGAACGTGCCAGGGAAAAAGGGGTAACCTTGCCGGAGATGCCAATGCCGCGTGGCAAAGGGATGGATTTCCGAGGAGACGGTATGGGACCTCGCGGCGGTGGAATGGGTCCCGGTAGTGGGCGTCAGGATTAACGGTTTTATTTAGCTGCTAATCGCGTTGGAATCAAATACGAGATGTATACATTTATCTTCGCCTGCTTGACCGAGGAGCGAATAGGAACATTCCTCAAGCTTGTGGCGGTTTTTTGTTTCCCCAAGATGGTCCCCAACCAGTAAAGAAAATACAACGGAGGATAACGATGAATACACAAGATCAGCTTCAAACAACAGTCGATGCGTTAGCTAAGAAAGGCAAGGGCATTCTTGCCATGGATGAAAGTAGCCCTACAATCGCCAAACGTTTTAAAGCGATTAATGTTGAATCGACCGAAGAAAATCGTCGTTTTTATCGAAGCTTGATACTAGCGACTCCCGGTTTGGGTGAATTCATCAGCGGGGTTATTTTGTTCGAAGAGACGCTTGGGCAGTGCGCAGATGATGGCACACCGATGCCTGAACTGACAGTGCAGCAAGGCATTGTACCGGGTATTAAGGTCGATAAAGGCAAGTTACCATTGGCCAATGCACCCGGCGATGAAATTACTGAGGGTTTGGACGGTTTGAGCCAACGTCTGGCAGGATATAAAGAACAGGGTGCTCGTTTTGCGAAATGGCGCGATGTCTATAACATTTCAGTCAACTTGCCGAGTCGGCTAGCCATAGAAACCAACGCCGAAGTGCTGGCACGTTATGCTGCTATTTGTCAGGCTCAAGGCATTGTACCTATTGTTGAGCCGGAAGTGCTCATTGACGGCGATCACAGCATCGAACGCTGTGCTGAGGTTACGGAAGCCGTGCTGCATGAAGTGTTTCATGCACTGCATCGGCATAAAGTCGTTCTGGAACATATGCTGCTGAAACCAAGTATGGTGATTCCTGGTAAAACACACGCACGCAAAGCAAGCCCGGACGAAGTCGCACAACAGACCATCAGGATATTCCGTCGCACAGTACCCGCTGCGGTGCCCAGCATCAATTTTCTGTCCGGTGGGCAGACACCGGCGGAGGCAACCGCCAATCTCAACGCACTGAACCGCGTTTCACAACAGCCCTGGGAGTTAAGTTTTTCCTACGGTCGCGCTTTACAGGAGCCTGCTTTACAAGCCTGGAAAGGTGATTCGAATAATATTCTAAATACTCAAGCAGCACTGTATAAACGTGCCAGGCTTAACGGCGCCGCACGTCATGGCGACTACATACCTGAGATGGAATCAACAGATGCGTGAAAGGATATAAACATGAAACAGACACAAGCTAAATACATTTGTTGGTTTCGTGAGCTGACGGTGGACGACGTGCCTCTGGTTGGCGGTAAGAACGCTTCTCTTGGTGAGGTGTATCAAGAACTCACCCCGTGTACCGAACGGCTTTGCCACCCGCTAGCTTTGCCGGTCAGCACGAAATCTAATTACATATTCGTGGCGACGAGATGTTGCTTGACGCCTCTCGACACTGTTTCGCTTCGCTGTTTACCGATGGATCGGGGCCTGTTCAAGCACCCTCGCATAATAGCAGGGGTATCTCGAAGGGTGTGTGTATGATGGAAATTGTCTTGCGCGAAAGCGAGCATGACCGAGGAACCGGGTGCGGGAAAACCGCACGTCCGGGTCTGTGCAGAGGGCACCAAATAACTGGTGTTCCGACTGCGAGACTGGTTTGCCCCTCAATAATACAAAATTTAAAATGACAGATAGTTTATTGAGAGAGGAAATCTTGGGATGTGAGAAGTGAGAAGTGAGAAGTGAGAAATTATTTTTCCAATTCACGTAGCTTTTCAAATAATACTTTTTCTTTGTCTGATAGTTTTTCAGGGAGATGGACATTTATTCTTATTTTTAAATCGCCCAAGCTATCATTGTTATAACAGGGAAGTCCTTTGTTTTTCAGTCGTAATATGGTGTCTGGTTGGGTGCCAGGTGGAATATTAACTTCAATATCTTTTTCCAAAGTGGGTACTCTTATCCGAGTGCCAAGAACAGCGTCAGCAACATTAAGTGTTTCATTTCGCCATAAATCATGGCCAATCCGTTCAAATCGTTTGTCCGGCGCAGTAATGAGTTGGACATATAGATCACCGGGAGGACCATTAGCTTGAGTGCTGGGCAATCCATGTTCTGGAATGCGTAATGACATTCCTTCTTCGGCACCTCTAGGAATTTTTAATTTGATTGATTCGCTTTTTTCTGTTTGACCTCTACCTCGGCAACTTTTACAAGGTGAGTCGATAAAGGTACCTTGTCCAAAACATTTGGGACACACAGTGATTTGTTGAAAATTGATCGTACCTTTCTCTTGCTGTTGTTGTCTGTTGATCACTTTTTTACCTGTGCCATTGCACTCTTGGCACGTGCGAGGTTTAGTCCCTGGTTTTGCGCCAGTGCCTTTGCAGTCGTGACAGGTAATAGGTCGAGAAAATCGGACCAACTCTTCACCACCTCGCAGTACTGTTTCTAATGGTACTTTCAATTTGGTGTGAAGATCATTTCCTTTTAGGGTTTCAGTGGGGTGACGGTGGAAAAAACGATCGAACAAACCTCCGCCGCCAAAACCAGATGTTAAGCCGCTTTCACCGCCGAGGCCACCAAATATATCGCCTAAATCCATGCCACCAAACAAGTCTTCATACGAATAATTTTCTACCCCTGAAAATCCTCTAGCATCATATTGAGCACGTTTTTTTTTGTCAGATAATACTCCGTATGCCTTGGCAATTTCTTTAAAACGTTCTTCCGCATCTGCTGATTTGTTTCGATCAGGATGGTATTTTAATGCTAATTTTCGGAATGCATTTTTGATGGTTTTTAAATCAGCATTTTTTTCTACGCCTAATATTTCGTAATAATCTCGTTGCGTGGCCATATTTATTTCCGATCGATCTATAATTATTACTATTATATATGTTATTAATAACTATACTTATATTTAATTGTGACACCCAGTGAGATTGTGAAAGCAATCAACAGAATTAAAAATATACCCAATGCCTAAATTACCACACGACATTAAAGATCCAACGTTAAGCTATATCAGTATCAGTCGTATTGAATGGCCGTTAAAAGAGATACCAGTATTATATACACATCACAAATTAGGTGTTAGCTGTGCGGTATTTAGTACAAAAACGCGGAAAGCTTTCGAATAGTGTTCACAATGTACCGAAGGAAACTGATGGTCAAGTTGCCCGATTAAAATTAAACAGTATGGGAATTAGGATTGATAACTTGATTGATGAACAGCATCACTATTTATCGTCCTGGCAAGAGGGTAGTATTTAAATGGATTACACTCAAAAACGTCAAGAGATGGTTCGGATAATCGAAGAAGAAGATGTCTATACCAGCACTTATACTGGCAAGGGATCAATCGACAAACAGATTCTAAAAGTAATGGCAGAAATACCACGACATGAATTTGTACCAAAGCTGATGAGATTTTTTGCTTATGACAACGGTCCTGTCCATATCGGTAATGGGCAAACTATTTCGCAACCTTATATAGTAGCCTTGATGACAGATCTTATTTCACCTCAACCAGATCACAAAATCTTGGATATCGGTACAGGGTCAGGTTATCAGGCTGCAATTTTGTCGCGTTTGGTAAGGCAGGTTTATAGTGTAGAAATTGTTGAATCACTGGCTATTGAAGCAATTGCTCGTTTACAAGGATTGAAGTATGAAAATATTGAAATAAAAGTTGGTGATGGCGCACTGGGTTGGGAGGAGCATTGTCCTTATGATGGAATAATTGTAGCAGCAGCAACACCTACAATTCCGTCCAATTTGATAGAGCAATTGAAGCCGGGCGGGAAATTGGTTTTACCGCTAGGTATTTCAACGAAAGTTCAAGAACTGGTTGTTATAGAAAAAAAGGAGAATGGAGAAGGCGAGCTGCGGCATATATTACCCGTAGTATTTGTTCCATTAATATCTAAATATGAAGATATTGTTGATTAGGCACTAGGTATGGAAAAACAGCTACCCACTTTTATTTTAGCGAGTATCGCTAGATCAAACCTTTGTATAATATTTTATGTAGCATAATGAGCGCAGGAGGAAAAATGCCGTTTGTTAAGTCTTTAGAGCCTGCATTGTTGTATACAGTTTGTGACGCCGAGAGGTTTCCTTTCAAATTGTCAACAGAGTTAAATGAGCTAACCGAAATTATTGGCCAATCCCGAGCGTTAGAGTCATTACGTTTCGGTATCAATATGAAAAAGGATGGTTACAATTTATTTGTGCTTGGCTCACATGGGGTAGGTAAATACACCATGGTTCGGGGTTATCTTGAACAACAAGCTAAAACTGTTCCTGCACCATCTGATTGGTGTTATGTGCAAAATTTTCAATATCCGCATAAACCAAAAGCGTTGGAATTCCCTGCGGGCCGCGGAGTCATATTTCGTCATGATGTTAAACATCTTTTAGAAGATTTGCGCACCTCTCTTCCATTAGCATTTGAAGCGAAAGAGTATCAGGCTCGTGTACAGGAAATTGAAGATAACTTTGATAAGAATCGCGAAAGTCATTTTTTGGAATTAGAAACGGAAGCAGATAAACGTCAAATTGCTATTATACGTACACCAAGTGGCTTTGTATTTGCACCGATTAAAGATGGAAAAGCACTACCACCAAAAGAATACAAAGAACTCAGTAAACAGGAAAAAGAAAAGTTCGAAGACTCCCTTTCATCTTTTCAAAAAAAGATGGTTAACTTTATTTATCAAGTACCAGAGCTGCGTCGAGAAACAAACGAAAAAATAAAACAATTAAATAGTGAAGTAGCAACTTATGCGGTAGGACATCTCATTGAACGAATTAAAGAGAAGTATAAGGACTTACCTCAAGTTTTAGGGTATCTCAACTGTTTCGAAAATGACGTGATTGATAATGTGGAAGAATTTCGTAATTCGGAGCCTGCTACCAACACCAACATACTCGGGATGCCCTTAGACGCTGAAAAATCATTTCTCCGTTATTCGGTAAATCTACTTGTGGATAATAACGAATCAGCAGGTGCTCCGGTAATTTATGAAGATAACCCAATGTATAATAATTTGGTAGGTCGAATCGAGCACACATCACATATTGGTACGCTTGTAACAGATTTCACCCAAATTAAACCTGGTGCTCTACATTTGGCGAACGGTGGTTTTCTCATACTCGATGTAAGAAAACTATTGCTTCAGCCTTATGCTTGGGAAGGTTTGAAACGCGCGTTATATTCCAAAAAAATCAGAATTCAATCATTGGCAGAATTGTTTAGCTTGATGAGTACGGTGACGTTGGAAGCGGAACCAATTCCAATTGACTTGAAAATAGTACTGTTGGGCGATCGTATTTTATATTATCTGTTATTAGAGTACGATCCGGACTTTGTTGAGTTGTTTAAAATAGCAGCAGATTTTGAAGAAGAGATAGAGCGGTCTTTCGAAAATGATATGCTCTACGCTCAAATGATTGCGACTCTGGTTAAAAAGGAGAAGTTGCTGCCGTTTGATGCTCAAGCAATTGCACGTATCATCGAATATAGCTCTCGCCAAGCCAATCATGCAGGTAAACTTACGACTCATATGCTAAGTATTGTTGATTTAATGCGAGAGTCAGATCAATGGTGTCGAGAAGTTAATGACGTTACTGTAGGCGCTATTCATGTTCAGCGTGCTATAGATGCTCAGATTCATCGGTTGGATCGGCTGCGAGAGAAGATACAGGAAGAAATTCACTCGGGAACTATACTTATTGATACTGAGCAGACTATAGTAGGGCAGGTTAATGGTCTTTCGGTAATTAGTTTAGGTAATTTCGCTTTTGGATTGCCAACCCGTATCACGGCTACTGCACGTGTCGGTGATGGTAAGGTTATCGATATCTCCCGTGAAGTTGAATTGGGAGGGGCTATTCACTCCAAAGGCATATTAATTTTATCAGCTTTTCTCTCATCTCGCTTTGGCAGTGAACGGCCATTATCTTTCTCTGCGAGTATTACGTTTGAACAAAGTTACGGTAAAGTAGAAGGTGATAGTGCGTCTGTTGGCGAGCTTTGCGCCTTAATGTCTGTTTTGGCGAATATACCAATTAAGCAAACGCTAGCGGTAACTGGTTCAGTTAATCAATTAGGTCAGGTGCAGGCGATTGGCGGAGTCAACGAAAAAATAGAAGGGTTTTTTTATACTTGTCAAAAGCGAGGTTTGACTGGTGAGCAAGGCGTATTGATTCCGGCAAGTAATGTGAAACATCTAATGTTGAATCAGGAAGTTGTTGAAGCGGCTGAAAAAGGGAAATTTCATATATATCCCATAGAAACCGTGGATGAAGCCATAAGTTTATTGACTGGTATTGAATCGGGAGACAAAGATGAATCTGGCCAATATCCTGCGGATAGCATCAATCGAAAAATAGATGATAGATTTGTCGCGTTGGAAAGCATAATTACTCGATTGAAAAAAGAGAGAATCGAATAATAGACTCTAACGTTGCATAAAATGGCGTTTAAAAATCACTTCGCTGCTTTTATGGCTGCATATATTTTATACAGCGTTAGGGTGAAAAAATGAGGTTGTTTTAATGAGACTCGTACGAAATATGTTACTCGTTTTGGGTTTGAATTTGGTTTTTCTCAATAGTGTGCACGCTGACGAGATTGAGCGTGCTCAACTCTTGTATGACAACCACTGTATAAGTTGTCATACAACTGACATCTATAAGTTACAAATTATCTTAATCGAAAGTATTATGGAATATCTGCTCTTCCCTGAGCATTTATAAACAGTGATGAGGGTTTAGTGTTCTATGCGCTCGACCAGTTTTTCAAGCTTTTTAGCCACTGCATCCCAAATAATCATTGGTCCTACCTGTTCTATTTCAGCGACTTGCCAATCTTCAAGAGACTTTGTTTTTAATTCTTCAATGTGTTGGGAGAGTTTTTCGCGCTCGGCCCGAAGCTCAAATAACTGAGTTTCAAGTTCCGATAGTGGTTTTAGCTTCTCTCTTCCCTTATCCGCACGGTTGAGCAGTTCATCTATATGCAACAAACGAGACTCATGTTCTCGAATGTGTTGATTGGCTAATTGATCAATTTTATTCATGGTAATCTCCACCGACAAAAGAGTATTTAGTGATTCAGAAAAATATTACTTTCAACAATTATATTATAACATTCTAGCTCCTATAATCATTTTCGCTTGCTCTATTATTAGTATAGGTAAATAATTTGTTATTTTCATGAAAAAGAATTTAAGTTGTTTTCATTTTCTTTTCGATATATTCGACTATTATTATTTGTTGTTGAATATTAAAACTACTTATCACTGTGTTTTGATAAAACTTATTGAGTTGTAACATAAGTTACAGAAGCAAAATATTAAAATTGATAACATTATTTTCATAGATGATTCCGAGAGGAGATGAAGGCTATGTTTGCTAAGACCCCTAAAAAAGAAACACAAACTGATGAGAAGAGTGTTCAAAAAATTGAACCTACTTCGTCTAACGCATTAAGTTCGATGGATGAGTTGGATAGAATGTTTGACCAGTTTCTATCTAATCGGTGGATGAAGCCATTTTCGTGGCATATGCCGGATTTTAGTGAGTTATCTGCACGATCAGAATTGAGAGTGCCAAGTATTGATGTCGTGGAAAAAGACAATAGTCTTATTGTTAAAGCCGAGGTGCCTGGTATTGATAAAAAGGATATTGATATTTCATTGACTGAAAACACAATCACTATTAGAGGTGAAACCAGTAAAGAAGAGAAGGAAGAGAAAGGCGATTACCATCGATGTGAAATTTCAAAAGCTGCTTTTAGTCGAACTTTGACTCTTCCGTCTGAAGTAGAAGTTGAAGGAGCAAAAGCGAAAATTGCCAATGGTGTGTTGCAAGTTACATTGCCCAAAGTTGAGACGAAAAAACGTCATTCAGTGGAAGTTGAGTAATAATTTGTAAACAATATTATTTCTATGTAACGATAAGCGAGGATTTAACTATGAAAGCAAAGCGATTAAAAACTAAGGAAACGACAGTACGAGCTTTAAATGAGTTAATTGAAACGCTGGTAACACCAGAGGATAGATTGAATATGATTTCTGAAGCAGCATACTACAGAGCAGAACAGCGAGGTTTTGCACCTGACGGTGTTGATCAAGACTGGTATGAAGCAGAAAGTATGATTGACTCGATGTTGATGAAAGAAGCTGAAAAAGTTGTTGAGCGTGCTTAGTCGGTATATTTGATTGAATGGGTAATTTTTTAATAAGAGGTCATCTTGATTATTAGCAAACATCACAAAATTGTTTTAGTCTTGGCTATTTTACTTTTGGTGATATTAATCTTTATAGCACCTGGTTTGTCGGGTGCTTAGATTAAGATGTTGGTATAATTGTTTCTGAAATTCCTTTCAGCAATTATATAAGATGTGGTGTAACCAATAGGGCATAGCAAAGTTTACGAACCGCATCTATTAAAGCTGTTCTATATTCTACGGAATTTGAGGGAGGCTTAAGAATGATGTTGAAGTTAACGGAGTATCAACTTGGTACATTCATCTATCCGTACTAATGTCCTTATAATAGTATTCCTGACACTATTCCCAATTTCACTCGCTTGCGCAAATGACTATTCCTCTGCGCGAAAAACCATGTTGAACGAAATACAATTAGATGTAAAAAGGACTGGCTTTTTAACGGGAAAAGAAAGCCTTGATGTACAAGTGGCGAATGCCATAAATAAAGTACCCCGACATCTGTTTGTCCGCCCTGGTGATGAAAAATATGCTTATGAAAATAGACCGCTACGCATAGGTTATGGTCAAACTATATCTCAACCCTATATTGTCGCAATAATGACTGAGCTATTAAATGTTAAAGCAGATGATAAAGTTCTGGAGATAGGTACTGGATCGGGCTATCAGGCTGCGATTCTCTCCGTTTTAGCAAAAAATGTTTTCACCATTGAAATTATTGAACCTCTTGCAAAACAAGCACGAACTCGTCTGTCCCGTATGAAATTTGATAATGTTCAGGTTCGGTTAGCAGATGGTTATTATGGATGGCAGGAAGAAGCGCCATTTGATGCAATAATAGTAACTGCTGCCGCTACTCATATTCCAACGCCATTGCTCGAACAGTTAAAACCTGGTGGAAAAATGATCATCCCTGTTGGTGGTCAATTTTTTACCCAACAACTTATGCTGATTGAAAAACTCAATGACGGCACAGTAAGTACACGCCAGATATTACCCGTTTCTTTTGTGCCTCTGACCGGTGCGCACTAATAAATATGTGGCTGCGCGGCCAAAATATTAACACTCCTCCACTTTTAGCAATATTCCTGATTTCGTCTTTAACGCTCGCTTACGAAGTTCTGCTAACACGGTTGTTATCGATTATTCAATGGCATCATTTTGCCTATATGATTATCAGTATCGCATTATTAGGTTACGGTGCCAGCGGTTCATATTTAACAGTTTTTCAGAATAGCCTAATAAAAAGTTTCAATAGAAATTTTATTATCAATATTTGTCTCTTTTCCTTAAGTAGTATTGTCTGTTTCTTGTTAGCGCAACAACTTCCTTTTAATCCTTTGGAGTTGTTTTGGGATGATACACAATGGTTATGGCTGTTGTGTCTCTATTTTCTGCTAATTTTGCCTTTCTTTTTTTCTGCAAATTGTATTGGCCTTGTGTTTTTGTGTTACAAAAACAAAATTAACGGTGCTTATGCCGCTGATTTATGTGGTGCTGCGTTAGGCGCGTTAGTTATCATTGTGTTTCTCTACTGGCTTTTTCCATTAGATATTTTACGAATTATCGTTACTGCTGGAGGAGTGTTGGTAACGTTCATGGTGATTCGTCAAAAACTCAATCGGAAAGTATTGGTGCTCGGTTTTGTTACTATAAGTTTTCCATGGGTACTACCAAATGCCTGGTTGCAATTGAACTCGTCGGAATATAAGCCGCTTAATCAAACCCGACAAATTATAGATGTCCGAGTCGTTAATGAAAAGAATGGGCCATTAGGATTAGTATCCGTTGTCGAAAGTCCAACTATCCCGTTCCGTTACGCTCCAGGGTTATCGCTCACAAATTTGGTTGAACCAGCTAAGCAGTTAGCGATGTTTTCCGATGGTGATGGAATGTCTACTATTACGCAGTTCAATGGAGATGTCTCAACATTGAGCTACCTGGGTAATATGACGTCAGCGCTTCCCTACAAAATTCAAAAAGAGCCGAGTGTATTAATACTTGGAGCCAGTGGTGGAGCGGATGTACTACAAGCTTTATATCATAGCGCTAAAACTATCGAGGCAGTCGAGTTAAACAAACAAGTAGTGGCGCTAGTGAAGAATGAATATTCAGATTTTTCTGGTGACATCTATAATCGAGACGATGTTCATATTCATGTTGCAGAAGCACGTAGTTTTTTAGAAACAACAGATCAGCGCTATGATTTAATACAAATGGCATTAATGGATTCTTATGCGGCATCATCTGCCGGACTTTATGCACTTAACGAGAGTTATTTGTATACTGTCGAAGCCATGACCCTCTACTTACAGCGTTTAACTGATAATGGAGTTTTAGCATTAACCCGATGGATTAAGTTGCCTCCTAGAGATACACTCAAATTGTTAGCGACGGCTAAACAATCCTTGTGGGAGCGTGGCATATCTAACCCGGAGCGACATATTGCCCTTATTCGCAGTTGGAATACGGCAACACTACTTATTAAAAGAAATCCTCTTAGTGTTAGTGATATTCAAAATATCATCAAGTTTTGCAGAGTACATTCATTTGATGTGGCATACCATCCAAACATATCTGAGCATGATACAAATCGGCACAATATATTACCGCAACGTTACTATTTCGAAGGTGCAAAAGCTATATTGTCATCTCAAGCGGAACAATATTTTGATCATTATAAATATGATTTGAGACCTGCCACCGACGACAAGCCATACTTTTTTAACTTCTTAAAATGGGAGTTTTTACCCGAGATAGTCAATTTGCCGGCTAATCAGGGATTATCGTTGATCGAATGGGGTAGTATTGTTTTAGTTCTCACATTATTTCAAGCACTGTTCGCAAGTCTATTGTTTATCTTACTACCATTATGGTTCTATTACCGAAGGCAGAATAATAAAACCACGACAGGTCATCTCAAACTTTTTATCATCTGTTATTTTACGTTATTGGGCGCTGCATTCATGTTTATTGAAATAGCATTCATTCAAAAATTTATTCTATTTTTAAGCCATCCGACCTACGCAATAGCCGTAGTGCTGACAGGATTTTTGTTCTCGGCAGGAATAGGAAGCTTAACTTCAAAAAGATGGTCGATGTTACGATCAATACAAATTTCGATTAGTGGTATATGTATCTGTATAGTGATTTATTTGGCCTTTTTATCAAATATTTTTCAGTGGCTGATTAGTGTAAATGAGATTGGTAAAATTATATTGTCGCTTCTCATTATATTTCCTCTGGCATTTTTTATGGGTATACCGTTTCCATTAGGATTAAATCTTCTCGGTAAAAAATCTCCAAGTACTATACCATGGGCATGGGGGATAAATGGCTGCGCATCCGTGGTTAGTGCAATTGCAGCAACTTTAGTTGCGCTAAATTTTGGTTTTACTATAGTAATAGTCATGGCACTTGTATTTTATTTATTGTCTGGCCTGTTGTTTTTACGAAATTACTCACATTGAGTATCATAATAATAAATAAAATACTCACCAAAAGTCATGGGATTATCATATGACGCATCCTAGCACGAAAGAAGCAATAACAAACTTAGTTGATGATCTACTGCAAGAGATAGAGAATCTCGTAAGGGAAGTACATCCACATCATAAGTTACAAGACCCTATTACATTAGATTGTAGTTTCGAGAAAAAACTCGGACTCGATAGCTTGGCACGCGTTGAGTTGATCTCGCGTATCGAAAAGAGATTTGAACTGATTTTGCCCGAACGAACTTTTGCTGAAGCAGAAACTGCAAGAGATTTACTGCGTGTTCTGGTGGGAGCAAATAACAGTAGAGTTGATGTTTCTATACCTAGCATTCAATCAAATAAACTAGGTAAAGCCAGTGCAGCGCCTAATGAGGCGCTTACTTTAGTCGAGGTTTTAGATTGGCATGTCTTGCATCATCCTGATCGTCCACACATCCAGATATACCAGGATGAAGCAGAAGGGGAGGTTATAAGTTATAAACAACTGAAGAACAGAGCACAATTTATCGCTGCAAGTTTGCAGCAAAGAGGAATCACGAAAGGCGAGCCTGTCGCTATAATGTTGCCGAGTAGCCCTGACTATTTTTATAGCTTTTTTGGTATTCTTTTAGCTGGGGGGATTCCAGTGCCAATTTATCCTCCTGCCCGGCCTTCACAACTCGAAGATCACATGCGTAGACATGTAGGGATATTAAATAATTGTCTTGCGTCAGTTCTTATTACTTTACCTGAGACAAAACGCGTAGCTCAATTACTAAAATCTCAGGCTCCTGGTCTTTCGCATATTGTGACTGTTTTCGAACTCCGCCCAGGCAACAGTCCAGAAAATAGTCCTGCAAACAGGTCAAAAAAATGTGAAATTATACCTGTTAAGATTTCAGCACAAGATATTGCATTTTTACAATACACCTCTGGTAGTACAGGCAATCCGAAGGGTGTTGTGTTGACACATGAAAATCTATTGTCAAATATTCGTGCCATGGGAGAAGTTGTGAAAGCCGGTCCTAAAGACGTGTTTGTCAGTTGGTTACCACTCTATCATGATATGGGATTGATCGGCGCATGGTTAGGTAGTCTGTATTTCGCAGCATTGTTTGTAAACTTATCACCGTTGAGTTTTTTAATACGTCCCGAACGTTGGTTATGGGCTATTTATCGTTATCATGGAACGCTTTCAGCGTCTCCAAACTTTGGTTATGAATTTTGTTTAAAACGGATAGCTGAAAAAGAGTTGAAAGGGTTGGATCTTAGTTCATGGCGTTGCGCATTTAATGGTGCTGAACCAGTTAGCCCGGACACTCTCAAAGGTTTCACTGAATATTACTCAGCATACGGATTTTCATCAGAGGCTATGATACCGGTCTATGGATTGGCAGAATCATCTGTAGGTCTGGCATTTCCCCCAATCGACCGTGGCGTCTTAGTCGATACTATCGAACGAGATATTTTTATGAAAACAGCGTATGCAGAGTCCGTTGAATTAGGGGAGCGTGGATTACGTTTTGTGTCTAGTGGGCCTCCATTACCGGGGCATGAGATTAGAATTGTCGATCAGGTAGAACACGAATTACCTGAGCGAGTTGAAGGAAGACTTCAATTTAAAGGTCCGTCCTGTACGAGTGGTTATTATCGTAATCCCGAAAATAACCAGAAGCTTTTTTATAACGAGTGGCTGGACTCTGGGGATCTTGCTTATATTGCCAATGGTGAAGTTTTTATAACCGGACGAACCAAAGATATCATCATTCGTGCGGGTAGAAATATATATCCACATGAACTCGAAATGGCCATTGGAAATATTCTTGGAATTAGAACCGGACGTGTTGTTATCTTTGGTAGTGAAGATGAAAAGGGTGGTACTGAACGACTAATCATTGTGGCAGAGACTAAAGTGCAAGATTCAAGCAAATTACAAGAGATACATGATGAAATTAACGTATTAGCGATAGATTTGATTGGTGCACCACCGGATGAAATAGTATTGGCTCCGCCTAATAGTGTATTAAAGACATCTAGCGGAAAACTTCGAAGAGCAGCGGTTTGTGAAATGTATGAACAGGGGAAGTTAGGCAAAGTTCATACAAGTGTTCCATTACAGGTTATACGTATAGCAATTTCCAGTATTTTTCCAGAGCTTAAAAGGATTTTTTTATATCTCAGGTCTGTGGCGTTCGCAATATATAGCTGGTCTGTCTTTTACTTGTTGGCACCTGTTGTTTGGTTGGCTGCATCATTTTCACCGAATTTAAAATCACGCTGGGCTGTTATGCGTAGTTGCACTAATTTGCTTGCTAAAGCCACTGCAACATCTCTTACTATCAACGGCATAAAAAACATTCCAACAAATGGAAAACCTTATGTATTAGTAGCTAATCACTCCAGTTATCTTGATAGTTATGCATTAGTTACTAAACTACCCAATACTTTCAGTTTTATCGCCAAGCAGGAATTAACACAGAGTTTCATTACAAGAAAGCCGTTAGAAAATATTAATACCGTATTTGTTGAACGTTTTGATGTAGATCGGAGCACTCAGGAGATTCAACATTTGATTAAACTATTAAACAATGATCAGCCCTTACTTTTTTTTGCAGAGGGTACTTTTACCCGTGTTCCAGGTTTGATGCCATTTCATTTAGGTGCGTTTGTTGTCGCTGCCGATGCGGGAGTACCGGTGATACCGGTTGCAATTCGAGGCACTCGTTCTATTTTACGGTCAGATTCAAGATTTCCTCATCATGGTGCTATTCACATTGAAGTAGGGCCTGCAATAACACTAGAGAGGGATAATAAAGACGGTAATTGCTGGGATTCAGCGATCGAATTGCGAGATCGTAGTCGGGAGTTTATCAAAAAACATTGCGGTGAGCCTGACTTGGCATAGCTCGTAGGGTTATAGGATTAGTGTATATGTTAAATTGTAAAAAATTATTCTTTATTTTTATCACAATGTTCATTGCAAGTTTTTCTGCGTTTGTCGATTCTAATGGAAAGAATGTACCTGAAGTGATTATTCTTAAACTAGATGGTGTCATTGGTCCAGCAACGTACGACTATGTCGAACGCGCACTTGAAACAGCGCATCGTCACAATGCCGATTTGGTGATAATTCGTATGGACACTCCGGGAGGATTAGATTTGGCCATGCGATCTATTATTAAAAGTATTACAACATCTGAAATTCCAATTGCTACTTATATCGCGCCCAGTGGTGCTCGTGCAGCAAGTGCTGGCACCTATATACTTTATGCAAGTCATATTGCTGCAATGGCACCGGGTACCAATCTTGGCGCTGCAACGCCAGTTCAGTTAGGTGGTGTGCCGTCACCAACAGATATAGGAAAAAACAAGGATCAAGAGAAACCTGAAAAAACGGGTGATGATGCCATGAAGCAAAAAGCCATCAACGATGCTGCTGCTTACATTCGCGGTCTTGCACAATTACGTAATCGAAACCACGAGTGGGCAGAAAAAGCGGTACGTGAAGCCGCAAGTTTATCTGCAAGTGAAGCCTTAAAAGAAAATGTGATTGATTTTATTGCGATTGATATCGATGATCTATTAAAACAGCTAAATGGTTATGAAGTGAATATACAAGGAATGAAAAGGTCCTTGCATACTGATGGTTCGGTTACTGAGATAATCAAACCGGACTGGCGAAGCGATCTTCTTGCTGTCATTACTAATCCTAATGTTGCTTATATTCTCATGTTAATTGGCATATATGGATTGATTTTGGAATTTTATAACCCTGGGTCTTTTGTGCCAGGAACAATTGGTGCCATTGCTTTGATTCTTGCGCTTTATGCGTTTCAAATGTTACCGATCAATTACGCTGGTGTTGGGCTTATATTGTTGGGTATCGCACTCATGGTGGGTGAAGCGTTTGAACCGAGTTTCGGAATGCTGGGTATCGGTGGAATAGTTGCTTTTATGTTTGGTTCAATTATTTTAATGGATACCGATGCGCCAGGGTTTGGGATTAATTTCACACTCATTATTAGTTTCACTGTGATTAGTCTCATTCTACTGTTTTATGTTATTAGCATGGCTTTAAAAGTACGACAACGACCTATAGTGAGTGGAGTGGAAGAGCTTTTAGGAAAAGAAGCAATTGTATTAAATGATTTTCAACGCCAGGGGCTAGTTCTTATACATGGTGAAAAATGGCGTGCTGTTTGTGACACTGAGCTGCAAAAAGATCAACAAGTAAAGGTAATAGATGTTAATGGTATTACCTTAAAAGTGGCGCCTTTGCAGTCGCCCAAATCAATACATGGTCAAATGGAGGAGAACTGATTATGGAATATACATTCACCACTGAGTCAATATTTTTTGTCATATTGATTTTAGTCATACTCTTTTTTGCCAGTGCAATAAAGATTTTACGAGAGTATGAAAGAGGTGTCGTTTTTATGCTTGGGCGATTCTGGAAGGTGAAAGGGCCTGGCTTCATCTTAATTATTCCTATTATTCAGGAGATGGTGCGAGTTGATCTACGAACAGTTGTTATGGATGTGCCGAGTCAGGATGTGATTTCTCGTGACAATGTGTCCGTTAAAGTTAATGCTGTGGTCTATTTTCGTGTCATTGATCCTGAACGAGCGATTATACAAGTTGAAAATTATTACGAAGCGACAAGCCAGTTAGCGCAAACCACATTACGATCTGTATTAGGCCAACATGAGCTAGATGAAATGCTGGCAGAGCGGGAACGGCTTAATACCGATATTCAGGCAATTCTTGATCAGCAAACTGATGCTTGGGGAATTAAAGTGAATAATGTGGAAATTAAACATGTTGATCTGGATGAAAGTATGGTTCGTGCGATTGCACAACAAGCTGAAGCAGAACGAACTCGACGTGCAAAGGTGATACATGCGGAAGGGGAGATGCAAGCATCTGAGAAATTATTGGAAGCCGCAAATACACTTTCCAAACAACCGCAAGCCATACAACTACGTTATTTGCAAACTTTAACAGAGATCGCCAGTGAAAGATCGAACACGATAGTATTTCCATTACCGATGGAGTTGATGGAGACGTTTATGAATATTAAAAAGAAAGACTGACAAGCAAATTTTTATATTTGGTAATTGAGTCTGTAGCTAAAATGAGTAACATGCTGTTAGTCATTTAGCTTATAGCATGAAAAACTAGTAGTGAGAAAATAGCAGTGAGAAATTGAATATTGATTGCTTACAAAAAAATGGCAGTTATCTTACAGGTTCTTCGTGCATTTTACGTCGCTACGAAAATATTTTTCACATAATAAAATGAGCAAAGAATAACACTTATCCCTAACGTTGCATAAGATATCGGAATTAAAAGCTTATAGAGCTAGTATAGTAGTGTTTTCGTGCTGGTTTTCTGGTTTGAACTTAGTCACTCTCGACAATCGCTCCAGGCATTGTTCTATCTCCTGCGTCCATGCAGTCGTAAGTGAAATATAGAAAATCAGCACGAAAACGCTAATATACTGTTATAGAAACAGCAACGCGGTTTTTGATCGAAATTTTATGCTACGTTAGGGTTATGCTGTCGAGCTACATGTATCGCCGTCAACCATCTCTAATAAGCCTTGTTTGTCGATGATATGTAAATTGCCATTCACTATCTCGATTAATTCATTTCGCTTAAGCTTACCTAACAAACGTGCGATGACCGGGCGAACGGTTCCAATCAATTGTGACAATTCCTCTTGAGAGAGGTCATAAATAAGATTGCAGTTTGCAGGTGTTTGATTGGTATCATAATGGCGCAACAACATATGAATCAATCGTGTCATAGTATCATCCAGCGCTAGTGCACCGGCTAATTCACGCAATCGCTGTATTTGTTTAGCAGCATATTCCTCGACAAATTTACGCACTGAAGGATACTGTGCCATACACGCTTGCCATTGTTTGATAGGGGCTGATAAAACTTCAACATCATCTAGCGCGGTTATCTGATAATGACTTTCACTTCCATCGATTAACCCCATAATATCAAAACCATCACCGGGGCCGAGTAAAAATAGGGTCAATTCTCTGCCGTTGTTAACATGATGCAGGCCAATCTTAACTCTCCCCTTTAGTAAAATATAAAATTGCTGTGAAGGAGAATTATGGATCATTGAATAATATCCACGTGGCCATCTTTCACAACGCATAGCGGGTAACATCTTGCTGAGCTGTTCTTTATCAATTTTGGAGGCAAAAGGGGAGCATTGGAATACAGGATTAAAAAGCATAGATTTCATAATCATATCTGTATTTAAAGAGTCCAGTTTGCTCACTAAAAAAATCCTCGTTGATAATCCAATTTTTCACGACAAATATACAATACAAATTATGCGGTATGCACTAACCTTATACAATAAAAAAAATATGTCCAGCTTTAAATATCTGTAGGTCTAAAAAAGATAATCGTGTCGTTAAAATACAACATGAATTTCAGAAAGCGTTTGCTTTCAAGTGAATATTGTTATGTGAACGAAATATTTGAATTATTTTATTTGCCTCTAAACAAAACGCAAAGAACTTAAATTGGCAATTCAGCGGTGCTTGGGTGCTGATCTTGAAATGTTGCCAATAAGAATGTTGGCATCAAACATCATACTGTTTGGTTTTAATTAGTAACTTTGGTTACAGCGAGAATTATTGTTAAGAGTGTATTCTACTAGTATTGTCTATTTTCACTAATGGAAATATATTACAGGGAGATTTGATGTTATGGCACGATCAAAACAGCTGTTATTGGAACAAGGGCATATTAACAATTCTTCATTAACCACTGGTAATCACCAGAAGGTGTCACTCGTAACCACGGACTATAAAAAGGAAGTAAAAAGTGATTCAAATCATGCAGAGGTAAAGCAACGCTTTTCATCCGCCGCTGAGCTTATTTGCTACCTTAGAATAGAGCAGTATGTAGAAACCGCCCTATTAAGAAATAGGAAACACTAGTGGAACAACGTTTACATAAACGTTACCCAATTGAATTGATGGTGAGATTGGTTATTTTGGGGCGGGTGGCCGCCGTTGCACATGCCGATGAAATTTGTTCTGTAGGAATGAGAATTCAGAACCCAAACATAGATTTAAAAAAGGGCCAGAAACTAACAGTAAATTTTGTTAAACCAGGCCATCCTCGACCAATCAACTATTCTGCATCTGCTACAGTGGTCCATTCTAACTCAAATACAATTGGTCTGATGTTCGATAGCGATATACCTACACAAACAATTATAAATGAGACTGACTCAAGCTTGATTGCTCCTACGCTAAAAGCAGTTTCTTGAGATAGGCTTCTTTTGCATCCAATGTTGATTCGAAAGATGTTAGCTTTGATGCAAGCCTGCTATAAATAAGATGTTTGGTAGATCAATAGGAGTAGGGCATATGTTATTGTCACATTTCCAAGCATGAGCATTCAAAATAAACTGGCACTAATAACCATATGTTCAAAATGAGTTTCGAGCACCATAAAGCATCGACGCCAGACGCTTCCTCTTGGGAGCATTTCGAACATCAAGCTGATATCGGCGTTCGCGGTTTGTCCTACACGTTAGCTGGCGCATTTGAGCAGGCGGCATTAGCGATGATCGGGGGGATCACTGATCCTAAAGCTGTAGTTTGCCGTCGACAGATTGAGCTTAGTTGCGAAGCACCAGATGTGGAACTGTTGTTGACCGAATGGTTGAATTTGCTGGTTTATGAAATGGCGGTACGCAAAATGTTGTTTGGTTGTTTTGAATTAATGATAAAAGACAATCATCTCAAGGCTAAGATTTGGGGAGAACCTATAAATCGACGCCGTCATCAGCCAGCTGTGGAAATCAAAGGTGCTACTTTTACTGAGCTTAAAGTCGCTCAACAACCAGATGGACGATGGCTGGCACAGTGTGTCGTCGATGCGTAATCAATAGATTTATATTCAATGCAATTCAATCAACTTGTTAAGCGTTCAGCATTTGAATGGGAAATACCGCCGACCGGAAATATGCGTGTGCCGGCAATTATCTATGCCAGTGAAGAGTTGATTAAACAGATGGATGATAAAGTTGCTGAGCAAGCGATGAATGTTGCCAGCTTGCCTGGTATCGTCGGTGCGTCATACGCCATGCCTGATGCTCATTGGGGTTATGGTTTTCCTATCGGCGGAGTGGCTGCTTTTGATCCAGATGAAGATGGTGTGATTTCGGTCGGTGGCGTTGGGTTTGATATCTCTTGCGGAGTACGCACGATTTGTACAGGTTTGCAACGGCAGCATATTGATGCTGTAAAAAGAGTATTATCAGAGAATCTCTGTATTTCAATACCCGCTGGCGTTGGCAGTACTGGTTCTTTGCATCTAACTAAGCATGATATGGATGCCATGTTACTTGGCGGGGCAAGATGGGCATTAGAACGAGGATATGGTCGGCCGGAGGATTTATCACGTATTGAAGAACATGGTTGTATGCAAGGCGCAAAGCCGCAGGCAGTTTCAATTCGAGCTAAGAAACGACAGCTGCATGAAATGGGTACACTGGGTTCTGGTAATCACTATCTTGAAGTGCAGGAGATAAAAAAAATTTTTAACAAGACTATCGCTGCTGCTTTTGGTCTTGTTGAAGGGGATATACTTGTCAGCATCCACTGCGGGTCACGCGGTTTGGGTCATCAAATCGGTACTGATTTTTTACGAGAGATGGTGGTTAGTGCTGCGCAGCACAATATTCGATTGCCAGATAGAGAGTTGGCCTGCGCTCCAATAAAATCTCGTTTAGGGAAAGACTACCTTGGTGCTATACGGGCTGGGATTAATTGCGCTCTCGCTAATCGTCAGATTCTAACTCATCTTACCCGCAACGTTTTCAAACAATTGCTCCCTGAAGCAAGTATGGATCTTCTATATGATGTTTCTCATAATACTTGTAAGTTGGAACAACATTTCATTGATGGCCGTCAGCGTGAAGTCTACGTTCATCGAAAAGGGGCAACACGCGCATTCGGACCTGGCCATGCAGATATTCCTGAAGCGCTTCGTTCAGTAGGTCAGCCGGTACTAATCGGTGGTTCAATGGGAACGGCATCTTACATTCTTGCTGGTGCTTCAGATAATGAACATCGTTCATTTAGTTCTGCCTGTCACGGTGCGGGGCGAGCCATGAGCCGCCACGCTGCTTCCAAACGTTGGCGTGGCAGGGATGTGGTATCTGAACTTGAGGAGCGGGGTATTATAATTCGAAGCCCGACATATCGTGGAGTAGCCGAAGAAGCTCCCGGAGCTTATAAGGATATCTCCATTGTAGTTGACGTAGCCGAGCAAGTGGGTTTGGCTAAAAAAGTAGCGCGATTAGAACCACTGATCTGTATTAAAGGCTAAGATGAGCGTTATTGGAAAAAGGGTCAAAGTTAATTGGGGACAACCACGTTTACTATTTAGAATCTAATTTTTTTGGCTTACCAACCTGCCCATCTATACATCCTCTTCTCAGTAAGTTTCTCATTTCCGCTTAAAATCATCTGCTCCCAAGCATTAGCTTCCATTACTTAATTCCCTCTATTGATCATCAAACTATCGGTCAACATGTGCTTTGAAATTCGTAATGAAATCAAAGTAGTTGTGACTGTATGAAGATATATACTTCTTTGCCGATAAGCCTATCGAAGTTTTAGCTTTTATGACTTTTATTGAGTGACTTTTAGTACTCTTGCGTTTAACTGCAACTGATGGTTAAACATGTCTAGACTCTCCGTTCATTAGCGGTGGGTGTAAACCCGGCAGGATTTATACCCTGTTGATGAACTAATATTAATCAAAAAAGGTAAATAACCAATGAAAATAAAATTAGATTTCTTGATGAGCATATAAAAGTTGCGTCTCCCCGTAAAAATTGCCCTACTCACCATCCTCATTGCAGGCATCGGTGTGCTATGGCTAGCATATTCAAGTTTTAACAATGCCAGTGATTTACTACAAAAACAGGCACTGTTACGTATGGGGGAAAATATTCAAAAGGAAGCTATCGTTTTATCGGATATCTTAATTCAATCCAGAAAAGACCTCTTATTTGTTTCGGGAAATCTTGCAGTACACGAAATTTTCCAAGCCGCAGACGAGTACGGACAGCAAGAGCAAAAAAAGATTGAAACGTGGAAATATCGCTTGGAAACACTGTTTGCTACCATACTGAAACATCGATCAGGTTATCATCAAATACGATTAATTGGAGCACATAATAATGGCAAGGAAATCGTACGCATGCAGTGGGGGGAAAAAAAGATTATCTCTGTTGAAGATAACATGCTTCAAACAAAAGGTCACAGAGACTATTTTAAAGAAACCATTAAACTCAAGAAGGGACAGATCTATATCTCGGATATCAACTTAAATCAAGAACATGGTGTAATCGAAATGCCACCTAATCCGGTGTTTAGGATTGCAACACCGGTATTCGCCAAAGGTGAGCAACAGCCCCTTGGAATCATCGCTATTAACGTTAAGTTCACAGACCTCATCAATTCTCTGCTAATACATAAACCCCATGCGGTGCAATTATTTCTAGCCCATGGTCAAACAGGTGAATATCTATTTCACTCGGACCCTAATAAAAGCTCAAAGTTTGAGTTCGGAAAAGGCGCTTCTCTTTTTGATGATATTGACAATGTGAACTCTTTTAAAGACGCGCCCACGAACCGCGGCATTGAAACGCTAAATGACTTCTATCTAACAAACCAATCAGACGGAACGGATATAATTTTTCAACACGTCTATTTTGATCCTCTGGATCGTGAGCGGAAATTTATTATTGGCGCAGCGATCTCTCATCATATTTTAAAAGATGAATCGAATCAGTTTCTCAATGATCTGATCGTTCTTGCCTTGGCAACCGTCATAGGTCTCAGCATTACATTAACATTAGCCGTAAAATATTTAACCACACCGATTGAAAAGTTGACAAATATCGCAAATCAAATTGCAAAAGGGATAAAAGTCACACAAATCCCCAGTTTTAGAGAGGACGAGATCGGAGAACTAGCATCATCATTTAAATTGATGCTTCACAATATCGATAAGAAAAATAAGGCTTTGCAAGATAGTGAAAAAAGAATCAGTGCAATATTCGATAATACTGTAGAGGGCATATTAAATATTAGTGAGAGCGGTGTCATCCAGTCCTTTAATAGCGCTTGTGAGAAAATGTTTGGCTATCGAGCAGATGACGTCATTGGGCAAAACGTGACAATACTGATGCCTGAGAAGTATCGAGAGAAACATGAATCTTCATTAAAAAACTATGTCGCCACAAATATTAAACATATTATTGGTACTTATGTTGAGATCGAGGGGATTAAAAAAGATGGCTCTATCTTTCCTGTACTCCTCACAATCAGTGAAGTACAGCTCGAGGATAGCAGAATATTTTCCGGTATCATGCGCGATATAACTGAACAGAAAAAGTCCGAAGGACAGATCCAAACCTATATGCGTGACCTGGAGCTGGCAAAGAAAGAGGCGGAGCGTGCTAATCATTTAAAATCAGAATTCTTGGCAAACATAAGCCATGAACTGCGAACACCTATGCATTCCATTATTACCTTTTCACGTCAGGGTCTGGAACGCAAACATAAGTGGTCCGTTGATGATCAGATGGAAAACCTCCAGCTAATTCATGACAGTGGCGACAGACTACTGCTACTGATTAATGATCTTTTAGATGTCTCCAAACTCGAAGCTGGTGCAGTAAGCTATCAAATGAGCCGATTAAATCTGGTTGATACGGTCAAGATGATCACCGGGCAAGTATCCGGTCTACTGGCGGAAAAGAAGCTCAAACTAGACATAGTTGAACCCGACACGCCATTTGAAGCAGTCTATGATAAAGATAAAATCACACAAGTTATTCTAAATTTACTCTCCAACGCTATTAAATTTACGCCACAAAGCAGTAACATCAGCATTGCTTTTGAGCAGCAAGAAGGCTCACCACCCTCCATTAAAGTTTCCGTAATTGATGAAGGAATTGGCATCCCTGAAGATGAACTAAAAACAGTATTTGACAAATTTATTCAAAGCAAAAAAACAAAAACTGGTGCCGGTGGTACAGGCTTAGGACTCGCAATCTGCAAAGAGATTATTGAAGCCCATCATGGAAGCATCTGGGCAATAAATAATGACAAGAAAGGCGCGACATTTGCCTTTCAAATACCTGTTACACAACCAAATGAAGAGGAAGGAGATGGGCGAACAAATCACAGTTCTAATTGTTGATGATGAACCGAACAATCTACGCGCTTTAAAACTCGACCTGGAAGACGAGAATTATGATCTTCTAACGGCGGAAGATGGCATGCAAGCATGGGAGGTTTTGGATCAGTATAAAAATGAGATCAACGTAATCCTGTTGGATCGGATGATGCCGAACATGGATGGGATGCAGTTTATGGCTAAACTCAATTCGACCCCGGATGTCGCCAATATTCCCGTCATCATGCAAACCGCTGCGGCTGAAAAAGAACAAATCATTGAGGGAATTCAAGCGGGCGTCTACCATTACCTGACCAAGCCTTACGATAAGAGTGTGATGCTCTCTATTGTGGCATCTGCAATTCAAAACCATGGATACCATAGCGAACTCCGCGAGAAGATTCACCATTTCAAGAGCAAACTTCATATCATAAGAGATTGTAATTTTGAAATACAGACCCTGGAAGACGCACAGTATCTGACAACATTTATCGCGAATTTTTTCCCCAACCCTGACCGGGTCGCACTGGGTATATCAGAACTTTTAATCAATGCAATTGAACACGGTAATCTTGGTATTACCTATGATGAAAAAACAGAGCTTAATAAACAGGGTTCCTGGCAGCGAGAAGTGGATCAGCGCTTGACTCTGCCTGAGTACAAAGACAAGAAGGTTTTAGTCAGCTTATCCAGAGGCGATCATCAAATTATCACAACAATTACAGACGAAGGAAACGGCTTTAATTGGAAAGAATACCTAGAGATTTCTCCGCAACGCGCCACCGACAATCATGGCCGAGGCATCGCCATGTCTAAAATGGCAAGCTTCGATGAAATGGAGTATCTTGGCAAAGGGAACGAGGTCGTCTGCAAGGTTTTTCTCTCGCCCTAACATGAAGATTTACGTTCTTGGGGCTGCGAGAAAATGTCAAACACAACAAGGGATCTACCATTGAATTTAGTCGATGACAGCCCCCACAAAAAAAGGAGTGCCCAAACACTCCTTTTTTCTACTTAACCATCCCCGAAAACAATCTACTTCATCCCCGGCTCAAACAAAACAGAATTCAAAGCGTTCGCCATAGCCACCCCAATCGGTTCTGCAAAACGATATCAATCTTATAGATCAATATTCGATCGTTTAATTTTTCCTGTTCACCACCGAAAACAACATCTCACATCCCCGAACAAGCTATCCTACAGCCCACCGCCCTGTCTGTGGTATATTTAGCAAATTAGATGATTTAACTATAATTTGTAAGATGAGGTTTGTTAATGAGTACAGAAGTCAATAGTCCAAGTGCTGATGAGTTGCATGTTATTTTTATCAGGCATGGTAGAACGACGGATAATGCAAAAGGTGTTATCTCTGGTGGTGTAGCCGATCCTGATTTGGTGCCTGAAGGACGTGATCAGGCCAAAGAGGCCAATACGGTTTACAAAGCGCTTGAGGCGAAAGGGCTTGTGAATGATGAGACGCCTGTATTTACAACAGATCGCACTAGGGCGGTTGATACAGCGAAATTCTTTACTGGTCGTGCCGGTGGCGAAAACTTCACCACAGACCAACGTTTGTTAGAGAGATTGCTTGGTGACTGGGATAGTAAGTTAACTGAAAGGTTACAGAAAGAAGTTAAAGCCATTGACGGATTCTCACCACCTAATGAAGAAAAGCCTGCGGATCATAGGGCGCATGTTGTTGAATGTCTCGATCAACGCATATCAGAATCTAATGGTCAGCCGATTATCCTTGTATCTCATGGTGGTACTACCCGTAGAATCGCTGCCTATTTCGGTATTGAAGAGGGGCTAGAGGTGCAAAATGCTGTTCCTCATCATGCAGTCTCTAAAGATGGCGGCAAGCATTGGGAAATCAAAAAGTTCAGTGTTGATGCAAATGGCGATTTACAAGAAGAAGTTCTGCCAAAGAAACTTCCTAAGGCAGCAAGCACTGCGAGAACAATGGAAAGTATCTTGGAAGAGCATGCACCGAAAGCATCTATAGCAAATGGCGTTTTAACCATTGAAACTGATATCGATCAAGAGGCTAAAGATGCCCTAGCAGATGATCTTGGTCAGATGCTCATTGGTAAGTTCTATAAAGATGAGGGTGTTGTTTCTGTTGAAGGCGCAAGCGTTAACGTAAAACTGGACAATGTCCAGTCAGAAATTTTACAAACGTTTGCTAAGCTGAAAGGTATGGAAATCTCTGCCCAGTAGGTTGTAGTGGTTTTGCTTTTCATGGGGATTTCTAACACATGCGTGTTGGAGTCCCCAGCTCTTGGATACTCTCCCTCGTTTGTCTTTTATTTAATTTTATTCCACGAATATCTGTTTCAGGCAGACAGCTTTTTTAAGCCACATTAATGAGGCAAAAGGGTCAAATCTATACATTAACTATTTATACATTATCATCTCCATTTGGGCGGACGTCTAAAACAATAGGGAACGTACCATGATTTAAATACTCCCCTAAATTGCCATACACTTCTTCAGCTTTACCAATTATCTCGCTTGTTGTTGAATCGCAGAATCTAACATATCACTGATAAACTTCTGTTTAGCCCGAGGCATTCAACCTGTTGCTAAAGCTTGGACGTTGCGGTGCGTTTACTGTGCGCTTTATTTTCAGACTCCCCTAATAGCTCATCAATCGAGAGATTAAACAGCCTCGTCAATATTGTAGGTTACGTAATTTAATCATGCTTACTACATAAAAGTTTTGTTATTAGTCATCACGGTTTATTTTTTCCTTTCCTTCAATTTTCGTTGCAAATTTCTTAGCGAAACGCGCCACTACTTCCCAATCAGTGTATTCATGATTTCGTGAAGTATCCGTACTCCCACCTTCTCGTTTGGATATTAGTTTCATAATGAAGCGTGTGACAAAGTTGTACTGTGTGTATTTAACTGCACCAGCAAAGGTTACATTGAGTTCTGGTTGCCAACCGGTTCGCGCGACAAAATCTTTACCAAAGTGCTTTGCTGCTTCTCTTGATTGCTCACGTTGACTGTGTATAGCCATGCACACAGTAAAAAATGCTGAAGGTACACTATTGAGCCAATCGGAATGTGTCGAAACAAACTCTTCTATATATTTAGGATAGTCTCCCATATGGATGGAGCTGCCGATAATTGCTGCATCAAAGTTTTCTAGATCAAAGTTATCTGGTAGCTGTTCACCAAACCTAGTAGTAACCTGATGACCAGTGTTATTGAATATATTAGCGATATACTCTGTGATTTTTGCTGTTTGACCTTCTACTGTTCCGTAAAGAATTAGTATGTTCATTGTTTAAACCCTAATGTAGCAAATGAAGTTATCTCTGCTTAAAATAAGCTAATTGCTAATATTTCTAAAAAGCAGGGTAGCCAGTACTAATTTTATTTTAAAGCAAGGCAATTTAGTGATTATCATAAGACTACCTTCTACTGATTAATAGATTAGAAATCTTATTTTATCAAGTGGCAATAATTCCCGGCATTTTTGGTGAAGACGATATCTTATATAGGCTGGACCTGTTATTAGAAGCGATGCCGATAGAAAATTGGATAGCGGATGTTACAAAACTTCTAAGTAACATCCGCTATCATTTTATTGGCAACCGGTTGAGTTGTTATCGACCAACCAAACTGTTGCGTATTGACAGTCCTTACCGTCAGGGTGGTGGAAGTCAGGAACTTTTTTATCAACTGGTGGCAAGGTGCGAAGATAAGCAATAATTGATTGTACATCTTCTTCATCTAAGTTGGATGCATGATCCCAAACCATGCCTTGCCAGTGTAGTGGTCTACCGTCTTTGGAAACGCCGCTGCGAATAGCTCTCGATATTTCCTTATCACTCCATGTGCCAATGCCCGCCTCAGGATGTGAAGTGAGATTACGTGTCCAGTGTGTTCCTGCTGGTAGCCAACTGATTTTTTGACCTCCACTTCCATCCTGGCCGTGACACATATTGCAGGATACGATTTTAAACAGATATCTACCACGATCAACCATCGCTGCATGTTCTGGGTTGGTAATTTTAGCGGGATCTGTTTTTGGCATTTGTGCTGTTACCCCTTGAGCAATCTGCTCAGATGGAATGATATTTAAGGTTGGTGTGTGATAGATGAATATGGCGACTAACACAACAATGCCGATACCTGTTGTTTTTGCTCCAGCTGTGAACCAGACTCTTTTTCCTTGAGGGAATCTTGATTCTTTGGGGCCAGCAAAAACAAATGCAATGCCGCCTAAGATAAGGACTAACCATTGACCACCAATTAACAGCTGTTGAGGTAGGTCAGGAAAAGGGCCGAGGTCGGGTTGGCCGAAGTTACCGGAACCATAGCTCAATGTTGTTGGTCTGCCTTCCGGCAATGGTCTACTGAGTTTTGCAAAAATTGTTTCAACCACACCGAAGTAGAGCGGTGGGGGGATTTCGTTTTTTACCGATGGACGAGATTTTAAATAACGCGCGATACCCAAGGCGTCGTCTTCACTTAAGCTATGGAAGAATGGCCAAATCATTGACCAGGAGTTGAGTAGTCGGTCTGGCGCTCTCCCGTTACGGATTGCGTTGGCAATTTCCTCTTCGCTCCAGTTGCCGATGCCTGTTTCTTTGTCGGGTGTTAAATTTCGTGAAACATAAACCGCATGTGGATATACGCCCACACGCATACCACCTGCAAGATAATAATCATCGCCACGATAGATGCCGGTGGCGTTAACTTGTGTATGGCAAAGGCCACACATTTGTGTATGTAACACGTAGCGTCCACGCGCTAATAAATCATCTTGTTGACCAGGACCATCAAGTTTACCGCCATCTTGCCAGGGCGCAACACGCGCGATGGATTGAATATAGTTCACCACATCCCATCGTTCGTTATCAGTTAAGATTTGTTGATAAGCGGGCATGGGACTGGGTGATAATCCGGTGGTGATGCGTAACCAAATATCTTCTGGTTTGTTGCCTCCGCGAAAGGTCCACGGTGCGGTTAAGTCTCGTGACTTGGTGGGATACCCTGTGCTCTCTTCTAGTGGAATACCTCCTCGAGCGTTTGCACCGTGACAATCAGCGCACCCGATTTCTGAAAAAATCTTTTTACCGCGAGATATGCTTTTATCGTCGGATAAAACTCTTGATGTTATGGTTAAGGCTTTCGATTCAGCGTTATCGAAAACAGGCGACATGGTTTTTATATATTCAACCACTTCATGTATTTCTTCTTCACTAAGAATATCTTTGAAGTAGGGCATGGCGCTGGCTTGTAGACCATGCGTGACGATATTGATTAAATCAGAATCGAGTGGTGGTTCGCTCCCCGGTGTCGATTTATATTTAAACAATCCCTCGGTGAAATTTCTTGGGTGTGGGATGAGCGATGGTGCCGCTGGTCCGTTGCCCCTGCCATTTGGGCCGTGACAGACCGCACAGCGTTCGATGAACACACGTTTTCCAGTGGGCGTATCTTTAGGAAGATCTGCACCCGGTGGCCAGGTTAAATCGGCATAAACTTTCGGGTCTGGTTGCCATAATTCAGGTGGCTCTTCGAAGCCAATGCGTGCATTGAACGAACGCCCCAAGTCAAGTAAAAGCAAGAGGCCAATTGACACTAGAAAAACGCGGCTACGTTTGCTCAACATCCATTGAATCGCTAATCGCATAATTACCTCCAAGTAAATATATGAGTTTTTAGAAAGAGCTAGAATGGTGATAACACCCGACCATTCATATTGCCTTCCACGGCTTTCGCATATTCCAAGGCGATTTCTTCAGCAGGCATTCCGCCGTCACCCCAGCCAAGTTTTTTAGCTGTCTCTTTAATCATTGGTGGGCTAACCACATTTAGGCGTTGACCACGGGACAAACCAAGCGCTGCCGCGCGTACAAAGCCTTCAATACCAGAGTTGATCATCGTCAACATGACGGACGCTGCGTGGGGCTGAAGTGCTAGTATGCCGCTGGTTAAGGTAAACGAGCCACCATCGTTAAGATATTCCCGCCCATACTTGGCCAGATTAATTTGCCCCATGAGTTTATTATCTAAACCGAAGGCAAAGTCTTCGTCGGAAAGCACATCCAGAGGGCCGAATTTTGCGGCACCGCTGGTTGAGATGACTGCATCCAACTTAGGAAGTTTTTCATACATGGCGACGATTGATTGTGGATCACTCATATCAACAGAAACCTCGCTGTTTCGTGACGCCGAAATAACCTCATTTTTTGGGGATAACTGCTTAACCACTGCCGAACCGATTGTGCCGGTTGCGCCAACTACTAAAATTTTCATCGTATTTTCCTTTGAGTATCGAATAATTAATCTACCTTAAGGTTAGACTTTCCACAGAATTAGATAAATAATGGTTTGAGGAAAACATTATTCAGAAAAACTGAAATATGGATAAATTACGATCAATGCAGATATTTCGAGAAGTGTGTCGTCAAGGCAGCTTCTCGGGGGCAGCAGATACCTTAGAGTTGGCAAACTCAGCAGTGAGTCGGCAGGTCACCGAACTTGAAAAGTGGTTAGGTGTGAAGTTGCTTTATCGCACCACACGTACCTTGAGTTTAACCGACGATGGTCGGGTTTATCTGGAAAAAATCGAAGAGATCTTAGCAAGTGTTCACGATTTGGAGCAACAAGCCAGCAGCAGTCAGCAGGAAGTCAAAGGTTCATTGAACATAACAGCACCTGAATTTTTAGGCCGATATATTTTTAAACCCATGTTACCGCAATTTTTACAACGCTATCCTGATGTTAAAGTTTCAATGTTGTTAGTTGATCGTCTGGTTGATATTGTTGAAGAGGGATTTGATCTTGCACTACGTGTGGCAGAATTGGGTGAGTCCAATTACATTACACGACGACTTGATAGCATGCAGCTAAAAGTTGTTGCCTCGCCAGATTATTTGCAAAAGCATGGCACGCCAACAACCCCCGACGATTTGAAAGACCACAACTGTTTACACGACGCAACCGCACCTCACAATCGGCGTTGGCACTTCGTCGGACCGGATGGTGATATGCGTGTCTCTGTTGACGGAAATTTAGTTGTGAATAATGCGGAAATGGTGGTGCAAATGGCAACGGAGTCTTTAGGCATCGCCTATTTGCCAGACTTTTTTTTGAAAGAAGCTATTGCTCAAGGGATACTCGTGCAGGTTCTAGATCAGTATACGAAGGAGCCATATTCGATTTCCATTCTCTATCCGTATAACCGCCATATGAATCTCACTTTGCGAACGTTTATTGATTATTTGTTCGAATACTATACCCATCAGAACTCTTAATACCAACACAAGTCATTAGGTTTTGTTGATAAAGCCATAAGGTGTGAAGCTTCTGGTTTAGCTATACTTTAGATATATGAGTCAAGTATATGAGTCGCATAAATTAAAGGTGACGAGAATAAGCTTACAAAGTGCGTTACATGCTAAAGATACTTATAATTTCACTCGAACTTTCCCCACGGCTGAGGGGGCGTTTCAATCTTTGGAAGTGTGAACTACCTCGATCTCAAATAGGATGAAAATCAACAACGAACGTACCAGAATGTCCTGTTGAAATGACCCCAATGAGAAGCGTATTAAGCCCCTCATTAAGGTTATTTACGTGGTGTTATTAGTTTTTGATAGCAGATTCTGTTTTCTTTAAACTTTGAGATATGAAGTTAGATATGACTTGCTTTACAGTAGACTGTGAAAGTTGATCATCTTCAATATCTCCAGATTTCCCTGCTTTAAAAAATAGCGAAGAAAAGCTGTCATATGTGCCGTCTACTGTGTCTGAACCGTTAGTAGCTTGAATTATGGGAGGTGTAGAACCGTCACTACCGTATTGTGCAGTTCCTTCCCAGTCGTTTATGGTAAATTCTATGGTGCCATTATAAAAATATTCATCTCCAGTGTTATAAAACAAATTGTTCGCGAGCAAAATATAGCCTGCTTCACCGGCCATGTCTGGATGTGTTGATGATGTTGTTTGAGAAACATCGGCAATGCGACAGCTATCAAATGGGTTTGTGAGTACACAAGGGTTATTTATTCCGCTTGTGTGATTTTGACTCATGGCAGCTTTAGTTGAAACTTGAGTAGCTTTTCCTAGTAATGTTGTGCTTACCGCCATTTCCATATATAGATTCATATTTCCTTGAGCGACTTTCAATCCTTCAGTTTGGGTGATATTTTTCCCGGAAAGTGATACTTCATTACCTGAGTTATCATGAAGAATCAGGTTATCCATTACAACTTGAATAACTACTTTCTCCACATCCACACCGTCTAAGTCTACACACTCTTCTAACTGCCCCTGGCTCATGACGAAACGAAAGCCTTGAGAGCTTCCACGTGAGAATGTTACTTGCTTTGCTTTTTCATCCATACATTGATCAAATTCGTCGTCATCATCGAAGTCATCGGATGAATATAAAACATTAAAATCATCCTCACCTGGAGCAAATTCATCAATGGAAAGTAGTTCATCGATAAATTCCGACTTTGTTAGTGGGTCGGGTGAGTTCAAGCTGACGTCTGACAAACTTACAGTTATCGAGTTGTCGTTATCGTTTTCGAGAATACATGCGCTTGTTAATACCGCCAAGGTTGATATTGCTAAAGCTTTAGTAAAAGTATTAATCATAATATTTCCAGGTTTAAAGTAAATCTATAAGTGAATTAATCTAAATGCGTATGTAAACATCAAATTTATTTTAGTGTGTGACATATAAAAAATTTTGAGAGAGTTTTAGTTGAAAAACGTGCATTTTATTATTTTTATATTCTTTCCCTCCGTAGCATATGTACGTATCAGTACCATGCTTGTCATCTCAGGTAGTCTGGCTGCTACGGAATGAAACTCTGAAGCGATACATAATCCTAAAAAAAGCAGTTGATCCACGAAATATAACACAGGCTCTTGTTTCGCTTAGCTATATGAAAAAAGCTTGCGTCACCAACCAGGTGAAGACACACAATCATTACGCTATTCAAAACAATATCCTGCATTCTAATTGCGCGTCCAACTGCTTTTTCTAGGATAATTATATTTTGTGTTCCCGCAGTTTGGTTCGGGAGGAAAACCATTGAGGCTTCCCACGGGTGTTTATACACCGTCGATAATATTAGACAGCTTCGACTTGCATTGATGATATAGGGATAGAATTGCAATTTCAAGCTTTTGGGGCTGTTATAGGAATCGTAGCCAACAGGATATTTGCGAATAAAGGGGCAAATCTAGAAAAAGGGGCGAATCAATATATTAATAATTTTATACATAATCATCCTATAAGGGCGGACTTCAAAAACAATAGGGAACGTACCACGAATTAAATACTCCCCTAACTTGCCATGGTCTTCTTCAGCTTATCTTGCTTGTTGTTGAATCACCATATCTAACATATCACTGACAAACTTCTGTTTAGTCCGGGGGAATAAAACAATTTATTCAACCTGTTGCTGAAGCTTGGACATTGGGCCACGTATACTGTGCGCTTTATTTTCAGACTCCCCTAGGCAAACACAGTAGTGCAAGACGACTCAGGGTTAACTATTTATCATAGTTGAATCACTGAGCCATCTTTTCAAGTTTCTTGTAGTTAAACGCATAGTACATTACCGGTATGATAAGCAGTGTCAGTAAGGTTGAAACAAGAACACCAAAAATTAACGCAATTGCCAGCCCGTTAAATATTGGATCATCCAGGATAAATAAGGCGCCAAGAATTGCAGCCAATGCGGTTAAGGTAATTGGGGTGGCTCGTATGGCTGCGGAGCGAATGACGGCTTCTTGAAATTCCACACCGCGTTTAATTTCTTCATTAATGAAGTCCACCAGCAGAATAGAGTTCCGCACTATAATACCGGCCAGTGCGATCATGCCTATCATCGACGTTGCAGTAAATTGTGCGCCAAATAGTGCATGGCCAGGCATGACGCCGATAATCGTTAAAGGGATAGGCGCCATAATAATAAGTGGAACCACGTAGGAGCGGAATTGTGCAACCACTAGTAGATAGATCATGATTAAACCGACAGAGTAGGCGAGGCCCATATCTCGAAAGGTTTCGTATGTGACTTGCCATTCACCATCCCACTTTAGACTATATTGATAAGGGGTTTCTGGTTGGTTGATAAGGTACTGTTCAATTGGCTCTTCTAATATGGGTGAAAGAATGTCATTGCTTAATTGGGCAAGCACATCGAACATTCCATAAAGAGGGCTGTCCAGTTCACCAGCGAGATCTCCGGTAACAAAAACGACAGGTAATAGATCTTTGTGGTAGATGCTGTATTCACGCTTGCTTTTAACAACCTTGGCAATTTCTGATAATGGAACCAGGCTGCCATTTTGTGCACGAACTTCCAGTGCGAGCAGTGTGGAAACTTCTGCTTTATCTGCTGCGCTGAATTCCAGCCGGATGGGTATTGCGTATTTTACGTTTTTTGTGTGAAGAGTACCTACATCTGCGCCACGTAATGCCGTTGAAATCGCTTCCGTCACTATTTTCTGGTCAACACCGAGTTTCGCTGCTTTTTGTCGATCAACCTTGATGATCCATTTTGTCGATGGCGTTTCCACGCTGTCATCAACATCAACGATGTTATCCGTATTCTCAAAGACTTCACGAATTTTTTTCGCAACCTGAATTTGCCCATCGTAATCAATGCCATAAACTTCTGCCACCAGAGGCGCTTGTACGGGTGGGCCGGGTGGTACTTCTACAACTTTTACATTGGCGTTATATGCCGCTGCAATCGCTTGCAAGGGTTCTCGAACGGACAGGGCAATTTCATGACTTTTACGATCACGTAGTGTTTTATCCTGAAGATTAACTTGAATGTCTGCGACATTTGCCCCTTCGCGCAGATAATATTGACGCACCAAACCATTAAAATTAATGGGTGCTGCGGTGCCGATGTAATACTGGTAGTCTGTAACCTCTGGTACGCTAGAAAGATAGACGCCCAACTCTGAAACAATCCGTGCTGTCTGTTCTAAGCTTGTGCCTTCTGGCATGTCTACAACCACTTGAAACTCTGATTTATTATCAAAAGGTAACATTTTTAAGACGACCAGCTTAACGCCAGCTAAACCAACCGAGCCAGCAATTAATACCACAACAGCGATTGTTAAAAGCCAGCGTTTGCTTCTTCCTTTATTGCCCTGTAAGAAAGGACGCACCACGACGTTAAATAATTTATATAACCATGTGTCGTTTTCGTTGGTTGTTGTTTTATTGTGTTTATGTTTAACGTTTTTCAACATTTTAAACGTTAGCCAAGGGGTGACAATAAAGGCGACCGCGAGAGAAATCATCATGCCGATGCTGGCATTAATCGGAATCGGGCTCATATAAGGGCCCATTAAACCACTCACAAATGCCATGGGTAACAATGCTGCGACAACCGCGAGCGTTGCGAGAATAGTGGGGCCACCCACTTCATCGACTGCTATGGGAATGGATTCGGAAAGGCTCTTGTCACTAATTTGCATGTGGCGATGAATGCTTTCGACAACAACAATTGCATCATCCACTAGAATGCCAATAGAGAAAATCAAAGCAAATAGGGAAACTCGATTTAAGGTAAAGCCCCAAGCCCAAGAGGCAAAGAGGGTAATGGCTAGTGTGACAAACACCGCCACACCAACGATAATTGCCTCGCGCCAGCCTAAGGTGAACAAAACCAATAAAACAACAACAGTGGTCGCAAAGAAAAGTTTTTGAATCAGGGTCATGGCTTTTTCGTTTGCTGTTTCACCATAGTTTCGTGTTACCGTTACATTAACCCCATCCGGGATGACAATACCTTTGAGTTGCCCTAAGCGGTTAATGACCTGTTCGGAAACATTATAGGCATTGGTGCCTGGCTTTTTCGCGATAGCCACAGTCACTGCGGGGAATACGCCTTGGCTTTCGATCTTTTTTTCACTTGCTGCTGGGCCAGTTCCGAACCAAACATATTGTTCAGCTTGATCTGCTCCCACACTGATATCTGCCACATCACGTAGATAAATCGGTGTACCATCAGCCAAGCCAATCACCAGGTTTTCAATCTCTTTCGCTGTGCTGAGAAAGGTGCCTGCTTGTATCAGGATCTCTTCATTATTCTTGACGATTGAACCTGCATCTTGTGAAATATTTGCAGATGCCAGCGCGTGTTTAAGTTGCATGAGATCAACGTTGAAGCCAGCCATTCGTTGTGGATCAAGTACGACACGAACCACACGATCTGGCCCGCCGGTGGTGTAAATATCTCTTGTACCGGGCACACGTTTTAATTCCGCTTCAATAGCATGAGCAACTTGCTGTAGGTCGTAACCTGCACGTTGTTCGTCTTCGGTCCAAAGTGTTAAGGAAACAATCGGTACATCGTCTATTCCCTTGGGTTTGATTAGAGGTTGGCCAACGCCAAGACCTTGTGGCAACCAGTCTTGATTTGAATATATTTTATTGTAAAGACGAACAATGGCTTGAGTGCGATCTTCGCCCACTTCAAACTGTACAGTGAGTATCGACATGCCAGGACGTGAAACAGAGTAGACGTGCTCGATTCCATTGATTTCTGAAAGCACCTGTTCTGCGGGTGTGCTGACGATGCTTTCCACCTCAATCGCAGTGGCACCAGGATAAGGAATAAATATATTGGCGAAGGTTACGTTGATTTGTGGCTCTTCTTCACGTGGGGTGACCATAACCGCAAAAACACCCAATAAAAAACCCACCAATGCCAGCAGTGGGGTGATTTCGGAATGCAAAAACTTTTTGGCAATAGTGCCGGAATATCCTAAACCATTACTCATTATTCTTGACCTGCTTGCTGCTTAAGATAAATTCCAGCACGAACAGGGTCCAATGCAACCGTTTCGCCGGGGTTGAGTCCGGCTATTACTTCCGTTTTATCCCCGAAGCGATGGCCCAGTCGAATTTGCCTGAGTATGACCCGGTTCTCTGAATTAACAACGTAAGTGGCAACGACTTCACTGCGATGGACTATAGCATTGCTGGGAATTAACAGGCGTTGTACTTCATCAATCGTAAAATCAACTTTTACTAACATACCTGGAAACAAGTTAGGCACTTTTTCAGACAGATCTACGCGAACTCGAAATGTGTGACTGCTCGGGTTGGCATAAGGAAATGTGGTAATATTTTTTGCTGCAATGTTGGTCTTTAAATGATCGACTAAGCGTACATTGGCTTGCTGATATTTACGTATGGGGTTGATGAAAGCCTGAGGAATATCGACGTTAACGCGAAGCTCGTTGAGAGAAAGCCCACTCATTACTGGTTGCCCCGGTTGTGCGGTCTCACCGAGCTGAATATGGCGTTCAACGACAACACCGCTGAATGGTGCGCGTATAACGGTGTTATCCACTTGTTCCTGAATTTCTGCGACATTTGCTACACCAGCCGCAACTCGTGCCTTCGCCGCATTTAAAGCAGCTTTGGCTTTGTCGAAATCAGCATCGGATACTAATTTTTCTTTAATCAATCCCTCGATGCGTTTGAATTCTAACTGTGCGTCTTTTAAGCCGGCTTTGGCTTCATTTAGCCCGGCTTTTGCAGATCGTAGGCGAGCTTTATATTCCGTATCACGAATGCGCAGAATGATTTCGCCCTGTTCCACAAAATCATTAACGTCAAAATTAATTTTAGTGACGCGGCCGCTAAGCTGTGCAGAAACAGATGCCTGATTGATCGCTTCTACAACACCGTCAAAAGTACGCACGTCTGCTGATGCCTCCATGTTGGCTTTGGCTGTATCAAAAGGTAGATTCTCCACCGACAGAGTTATTTGAGGGTAAATGAAAACGAGTGAGAGTAGCGTGTTAATTAAGCGCATTTTCTGGTTCTCTTGCTTGGATTGACGGAAAAGAAGGCCCATATGGTTATAATAAGAGAATTCTAATATACTAGCTACTCAAATTTATATATTGAGCTAGTATACTGGGTTATCTTCATAGTTTAGCACTCCAGAATAACAAGGACAGATTACGGGGGTTATGTATCTACTCCGCGATCAAAATGGAACAGATCACTTTGTATCATGTAGCGAGATTTATCGATGGAAGATTTTGATTCCCCATTAATTTAGTGACGAATGGAGTTGCGCCCATTGAAAGGCTAGATTGGATTGATTATTATAATTCATAATTAAATCGGGATACTGACAGAGGGGAGTGACTTATGGGATATATGGACAGCTTTTATAGAACGGAAAATATTATTGGCTACACGGGGGATCTTAACAAGAATCCAACGGTATATTTTTTCGCACAATCACCAGGCGAGAACGGCTTACCTAAAACAACACAAGTCGGAAATTCTCAGAAGGTACTTTTTTTAAACGGTCACATTACGCAGGCACATAATATAGCCAAGAATATTGGTAGGGATCAGGTTATTGAGTCTTGGTCTTATAGCCTCATGAATGCCAGTTCGCAACACGATTCTTCTGGCTTAATCAAGAAGGGGCAAACGGCATTACAAGAGACATTCCATCCCAGCGAAACCACTGACACATATAAATACTATGAAACACCTGATGGGTTTGATGATTTTCACATAAGTCGGTCGACTTTCACGAGTGTTAGTTTCAAGGATACTGCAACACTCAACACCTTGGCAAAAGCGATAGCGAAATTTCCGCTGATCAAAAAAATGTATGGAACTGTGGCAGACAATAAAATTTTTCATCCATAAGATTTACGGAGAGTAAGATAAGGAAGTTACTTGTCGGTATCCTTGCTTTCTAGCTTATTCTGAGGAAACTTAATCTTCTAGCAAGGTTAAAAACGCTATTCAAATTGAAAATTAAATGGCGGTTATTCATTTTGATATTACTAAGCGGGTTCTCATTAAATGCAGCAGTGGGTACTGGCGATTTTGAAGCAAAAACACGAATGAAAATTCAATGATGGCTTTATTTCAACTAAACTAACTGGCATACACTTCAAATTAGATTTTCCCTGTCACCCATGAAGAGTGAGGGACAAACAGATGACAACATCTTGTCGATCTTGCTGGCGCAATGCCGCTCTCTATGTTGATTCAGAAATTGTAGCCATTGATGAACTAGAGAACAAGATTTCTCCGCTTAGTCAAAACGCATTAAAGATTCGAGAACTCATAACGCGCGTCGAGCTGTGTCACCACAAGGCTGAGCGATGGGTTTACAACATTATTGAAGCGATTGGAAAGGGGGAGTCAAACAAAGGGATGGGTACGCGACCGTCCGGTCAAAAACATCCTCGTGAAACCGTGTGGGAAAATGTTTGTACGTTGCTCTCATCGTGGTGTGCAGGAGATTCCACCTCAAAGGGTCTGCTAATCGATTCTGTGCCGGCGTCTCAAATGATCGAGGCTCTTGGGGAGCGTTCGTCATTAAAAGTGTGGCAGGTTCAGCGGGTGATAGAAAAAATTTGGAGTGTTATTTGTTGGTCGCAGCCCTGTGAGGAAGAAGCAAAGGAGTATGAGTGGCTTCTCGTGGATGGAAACGCCTATGAACTTGTCTACCTTAATCAGTGCCCCAAACGCTTTAAAGAACATGAAGATTTTTGGCTGACAACGGTTAGGACGATGATTCACGACACTGAAAATGGTGATAAGGCAGATCTCTCGTTGGCTCTTGCCATCGATATGCTCTGGCCATGTCATTGGAAGTTTGTGGAGAATCTTCAGATTGTTCTTAATGCGATTGGTGGTCAACTAAAGCCGGATACGCCATTTGCCGCTTGTGGTTGGAACATCACTTTAGTGCCAATTCGCCAACATATGGAAGTGGTTTCTCATACGCTGAAAAATTTTTGTGGTGAACCTGCAATGGATTATGAAATGGATAGAGAATTACAAGCAATGCTTGGAAATTTGACCGAAGAAAAAAAGTGGCTTGCCGCCTCCTTGGATAAAACAATTAGGCTGCAATTAAATCCACCGCCCGAGCTTCGTAAGGCAACAGCGCTTGCTGGGCCTGAATGGATAAAGCATTAGACATAGAGTGGATATATTAGCGTCGAATGACAGTTTGAATCATCATGCTGCGCGAAAAAATGAACAACGTGTGACAAGGGGTAGCAAGGGATGATTTTGACGAAGCGTGACAAAATATTAATAGGCACGGAGCGTTCTTTAGTGATAGAGCCTGAAGAGCGCCATCGGCTGGCGGTGCGCAAAGCGTATAGTTGGGAAAATATGTACAAACAAGTATTAATGTTTCAATTAGCGCTATGCTTAAGTCCATCGATATGAAAGGATAGTGCGTCTCTGGTTTCAAAGATTTGTCACAATTGCATTTTATGAAGAATAGAAAAAGTCAAAACGAATATGTCCGACGGGTCAATAAATCGTTGGAATATATTTCTGCCAACATCGATAGGAATTTAAATCTGGATCAGGTGGCGGAAGTTAGCCATTTTTCGCCTTTTCATTTTCATCGTATCTTTCACGGCATTGTGGGGGAGACAGTGAATGATTTTATTGTACGAAAGAAAATGGAAATTGCTATAAATCGACTACTCTGTAATCCAACATGGTCTATGACCGAAGTTGCCGAAAGAGGTGGCTTCTCATCGAGCGCAAACTTTTCAAAAGCATTCAAATTATACTTTGGCGTTAGCCCAAGCCAAATACGAAATCCGGATAAACTTGAAAATAGCAAGATTGGAAAACTATCTAGCAAGTATGGAAAGGAATTCGATCCTAAAAAACTCTATTCTCAATTTATCACCGATACATCGGTGTTTGAACCTGAGAAATTAGAGGAATTTTTAATGAATGTGAAAATTGAAAACTGGGATGAAAAGAGGATTGCATATTTGACCGCACCGGACGGTTACGAGGTAAATGCGATTTTTGAAACCTGGGATAAAATAATTAACTGGGCTAAAGCGCAAGGAATTAAAGATCAAGAGAAAAATCGATTTGCCATTTGTCATGATAATCCCGTGATTACGCCGATTGAAAAGTGTCGCTACGATGCATCGGTAGAGGTCTCTGAGGAAGTCAATGTTGCTGAACCATTTGTTAAATCTACAATTCCGGCTGGCAAATATGCGGTTGCTTATTATAAAGGCGATGGGGACAAGATTGCTAATTTTTACATGGAGTTATACTCACATTGGTTGCCGAATAGTGGTTTTGAACCAGACAATTATCCACCTGTTGCACATTATTTAAATGATTCACGACAGGACGGATTTGTTGAGATGGAAGCATGTATTAAAGTAAAAGAGTTATCTAACAAATAACAGAAATGCTGCTTAAAATAGATGATGTATACCGTACATCATCTATTTTATTACTGCTCACCAAATACGAAACCTATGATCAGCTTTGTTAGCTATTCAACAGATACGACGACGGGGTGCCTAGTCATTTAGTGAAATGAATTCTTGTAATGCTTCATTTAAACGTTCAGGAGCCTCTTCTTGAATGAAGTGTCCCGAATCTTCTATCTCTAAATATCGAATATTAGGATGATCTGCCATTGTTTCACGCCATGTGTTTAGGTGATGTTGTTTAATTAGTTCATCTTTCATTCCCCAAATAATCTGCATGGGAATGGCATAAAGATTTTTCCGTTTTTCAAAAATGGATTGAAACCATTCCCCAGATAGTTTCAATTCTCTTGCAAACACCCATGTGGCGTGTCGGCCATTACTATCAGGGAATGCCGACGTGTATTGTTCATGAATATCTTTTGTTAACAATTCAGAGTTTGAGAAACCTTTTGGTAGTAGATACTTTGCCGACGCATTTAGATTTTTATAGAGAAAGCGTCCAATCCAGCCATCAAGAAAATCGCTAATACGGATAAGATCTTTATCATTTTCCAATGACCACATCCAAGTATTTAGTACGCTCAATGATTTTATCCGTTCGGGATGATCCGTCGCATAGTTCAGTCCAATCGGCCCACCGAAGTCATGAACAACTACGTGAAATGAATCGAGTGACAACTTCTCGATAAATTCGGCTAGGTTCGAACTTTGTGCTTTAGGTGTGTAAGCGAAATTTTTTGGCCTCGACGATAAACCAAATCCAATATGATCTGGCGCAATTACCCGAAAATGTTTCGATAGCACTTTTATTTGATTTCGATAGATAAAAGACCAAACAGGTGTGCCGTGAACTAGCAGCAAAACGTCGCCTTGGCCTTCATCGATGTAGTGCATTTTACCGGTTGTTAAGTTTATGTATTTTGATTCAAATGGGTAGACTTCTCGATCTACCCATTCTGAAGAACAGAGTGCTTGAGACATTATGACACCTCCAATAAATAAGAATAACTGCCATGAGTAAGTTGCTTTCAACCTAGAATAATCAGTTGGCCGCACGTTTAGAGTGCAAGCAGTTGGTTCGATTAGCGTAATGAAAAGTTTTGCGTTCACCTGGTTGGTGAATCAAACACTTTTCATATAGCTAAGTAAATCAAATGATCGCCTAAAGCGCCTACTGTTGGTGTGCTATAAATTGTGGTTCAACTGATTAATCTAGGATGATTGCGATTGTCGATGTATATGACGCATTAACGCCAAAACGAAACTATAAAAATGCATTAGAAACAGCACATGCTATTAAACAACTTATGTTTCTTAAAGAGAAATTCAATCAAACCTTGGTCCAACAATTTATTTGAACACTGAGAATTTATCCGAAGAGAGAATCTATCCGATTGGTAGTATTGTTAAACTAAATTCAGACATTATTGGAGTTGTCACTGGACAAACTAGTGAGTTGTCATGTCCGAAGCTAAAAGTAATATATGATGAAATAATCAACGTTATTTAACTCCAACGTTGACTAATTCTTTGGAGATGATTAACGTAAAATTCGATATTGGAATTTTAAAAGCTGCTATACACCTAAGGAAATTCGAATTTAGCCGGGGCAATATCTGACTTAGTGTAATACCCTTACCTATTTAAGAATTAGATTTGTAGCAATAATAAAAGTCGAATCAGACGCTGCATCGTAGAGTAAATACGCAGCAGAATAGCTATTTTCTCGAGCTACATCAGTTGGGTAAAACACCAATAGATATTCCCCGGTACCTAGATTATTGTTGTTTAAGATACTAGGGTCATCCGTCATGTACACTAACTTGCTATCATTCACAACAGCAAATTTTTGAATACTGAATTCTCTATTAGAGTAGTTGAGGATTAGGAATCCAAACAAAGAGTCTTGTTCAACGATATTATCGACCATGTTTCCTGAAAAAACTGCTGTCCGACCAATGATGTTTGAAAAGCTGTCAGTACTAAGAATATGCACTGTACTTACAATTTCGACACCTTCGATCTCCGCTAGTATCGAAATAACACCTCTATAGGTCGATGACAATTTAACACTCGCGAGTCCGTTAATCACAGAAACAACTTCGTTTTCTAATGCACCCTCACCTAAAGTAATAGATAGCTTAACCTCTGTGCCATCAGTAACAGTATGTAATTCATCAACCGCATTCACCTTCACTTCAATTGTTGTGCTATCTGTTCCATTATTCAATATAACAAAAGGGGAAGCGATAAGAGAAATAGAAATAGGAGCCGCTGGATCGCTAATGACATTAATTGGTGGAAGCGTTTCCGTTACTCCATCGAGTTCCGCTGAAACATTTACTGTACCAAGAGCCAACGCAGTAACAAGCCCTGCGGTAGACGCTTCATTGCTAACAGCTGCAACTTCACTATTATCTGTATTCCATTTAACTTGATTAGTAATGTTTTGCAAACTACTGTCAGAATAGACGCCAACTGCTTCCAGCTGTTTATCTAAGCCAACCGCCACTCTAGAAAAAAGAGGCGTAATTTGAATACTTTCAAGAACAGCTTCTGTTACCTCAATATTTATCGACGAAGACAAACCATTAATATTCACTTCTATCTCAGCACTTCCGATGATGTCTCCCCGGATCTCTCCCTTATTCTCAGAGTTATCCACAAAGACGGAACTATTATGAGAAACCCATGTTACCTGCTCCGTAATATTTTGCGTATTTCCATCAGAATACATTCCAATAGCGGAAAACTTACTTGTAGTGCCTAAGGCAATAGATGAATCTGATGGAAAAATGCTAATGTCAGTTAACACAGCATCGGTAACTTTAAACATCAACGAAGTAATTACATCATTGTAACGAACAACTACCACGCATTCCCCCAAAGCTTTTCCACTCAATAAGCCCGCATTATCTAATAGATTTGAGATTACACAAACCTCAGCATCATTGGTCTGCCAGGTTACAAGGTGAGAAATATCAAGCGTATTTCCATTCGAATAACGCCCTGTTGCTGATAGCTGATTTTGTGTACCCTTAGCTAAAACATTACTATCAGCGTAATTAATATTAATAGTCTCTAACTCTGCATCGGAAACATTAACGGTTACTGTAGAACCATAACCTGCGGTTATTTCAACTTCACCAGGTGAAAGCGCGTAAATAGTACCCCGTGTTTTCTCTTCATTACTCACAAACGCAATATCTGGATTGCTGGATACCCATAAAGCTCCACCAGTAATATTCTGAATACTTCTGTCGCTATAACGGCCTATTGCATCAAGCTGAATATTTTCTCCATTAGCTAGTTTTACATTCTGAGGTGAAATATCAATACTTGCTAAGACAGCATCATTAATGACCACATCAACTGTACCGCTGATATGACCCAGTGTAGCAGTTACCGTTACATTGCCAGGTGAAATGGCTAGCAGTTCGTAGTTTTCTAACCCGCTTATAACTGAAAGTATTCCCGGTTCAGAAGAATCCCAAGTAACCAGTGTTGATATATTTCTACTACTACCATCTGAATATACACCCGTGGCTCTTATTTCTGTCGAAGTATTTAGCGCCATTTCAATTTCATTAGTAGTAACTTGGATTTGTTCGAGAGTAATTTCGTCGACGGATAGTCTCACTGAAGAAACGATATCGTTTAAGGATACTGATATAACAGCATCTCCGACATACAGTGTTTTCAAAACACCAGGCATTCGAATATCATCTTCAAAAAATATTATGTTTTCATCCGAGCTTAGCCATGCAACTTGATCTGTTAAATTCTGTCGACTTCCATCACTAAAAATGCCGGTAACGGCTAGCTGAATTGACGTATTTTGGGGGAAACTAGTATCATCAACTTCAATACTGAGCTCTTGTAATTTGGAACCTGTCACTTGAATTTCGGCAAATGAATCAATTCCTTCGTAGGTGGCAAAGATCTTTGCTTTGCCAATTTGTAATGCATCTAATTTCCCTGGTTTATTTAAATTATCGCTCATCGAAATAACCGAAGCATTGTCACTAGACCACGCAACTCGATGGGTTACAAGTTCGACCGAACCATCAGAATAAATGCCTGTTGCTTCCAATTGCAACGAAGTTCCGGCTGCCATAACGGATCTTGGAAGTGTTACTTGAATCTCCGTTAACGTTCTATCTACAACATTAATGTTTGCACTACCAACAACATCGCTATAAGAAGCCTCAATATTTACTTCTCCAGATTCAAGTGCCGTTGCAAAACCTTTTGATCCCTCATCGTTCCCTATGTGCATAATTTCTGGATTCAACGATTCCCAGAGTACTTGTTCCGTAATATTACGTGCAGTACCATCACTGAAAATCCCTTGAGCAACGATAGACAAAACTTCACCTGAAGAGATCGTATTCAACTCGGTAGCAACCACAATCTCTTCAAGTTTAGCAATGCTGACATCAATCTCAGCACGCAAACCATTTACTGTCGCAACTAATGTCAAATCACCATCTTCATGAAATACTAAACGATTGTTTTCCAAAAAATAGCTAACTATATTATTATTGGAGAATTCCCACGTAATGTAATCACTAATATCCCTTTTTTCATCCGAATATATTCCAAAGACACGAAGTTTAATCTCTGCACCTTCATAGGTATTTGTCGGGAATTGAGCTATTTCTATTTTATGTGGAATCTCTTCTTGAATATCAACCGCTACGGAAGATGATAGTGATTGATAGCTTCCTTGAAGTTCTGCGGAACCGATCGTTGATACTTCAAACTGATTGGTATCATCTTTGGGTGTTAGCAAGGAATCAAATGACGACCATGTAACAAACTCGGTAATATCAAATTTGCTTCCATCGCTAATTACCGCATAGGCAAGAATAGAAATTTCATCACCTTCTTTTAGTAATTGACTATCAACTTTAAGTTCTAGGGACTCAATAACGGAATCATTGACGACAATTTTTTTATTCACTTTAAAATTGGAATATTCAGCGACTACAGTACTTTCACCTTCCGATAAAGTTGTGAGCACACCGTTATCAGTGATGGATGCAATGTCACTATTTAACGAATGCCAACTCACATCCGTTTCCGGCTTACTCTGAGATCCATCATCATAATATACGGTAAGATTTAAGCGTAGTTGTAGGTTTTGGGCGAACGAATCATTCTCGGTCACAATTTCAATATGAGAAATTGTTTTTTGAGAACCTAACTCTTTTTCTCCACCTGAGCCGCAACCCACCATGCTAAACATGGTACAAAGAAGCAAAAAAATAAAAACTGGACGTAAAGTAGAATGCATATGTTCTTCTGTGAAATTAATATTCACAAAATTTCGGAAGCTACAAATAGTAGCTAATCAACATAATTCCCTTTACGTTTCGAAATCAAGTGTTGTAAGTTGTTGAAATAATGAAAACAGCAATACATTATGTTAAAGAGTAGCCTATAAACTTATAGGGTAACATGAACTTTACTGTTTAATTATTAACCTTTCATTTAACGAAATCCTGCTTATTATTCTTATTTGGACTTGTTCTACCATTGATTGATACGACACGGAAACCACAATTTTGTTCCAGAAATAAATATGGGAAGACTAAATCCCCATCTACAATCATTTATTAGAATACATAATTTTAACTTATAAATTAACCAATGCATTAGTTTCAAAACTAACGCCACTCCAGCCATGTTTCATAAAAGCTCTGATATTTGAATGATCAGTACCTTCAGGATTATTGAGTACATCTTCGTAATAATATTTTCCAAAACAGTTGAGCGTTTCTTCTTTCGATAGATTATTTAGCTTAGCAAAAGAAAATATTTTACATGAACCTTCGTTTTCCCCCGCTTCATTTACGACAAGGTCATCAGCCAATCCATTAGTAAATTTAGCGGGTATATATTGATAGAATTCTTTTATAATATCTATCACTTCGTCAAACTCAACACTATCACCTTGGTTAAGTTTATTTAAAAAATTTTCCAACGACATAATATTCTCCTCCTCTTACAGCTTTCTTGTAAAAACCCACGTGTTGTCTTTTGTTAGTTCTTTATTAAACCTATATCCATCGATATTAAAGGCTTTCATTTTCTCAGGATCTTCAATTTCGTTTTCAATGATAAACCGGCTTAGTTGACCACGAGCTTTTTTCGCATATACACCTAACATTTTGTATTCACCGTTTTTATAGTCTTTAAACACTGGTGTAATAATTTCAGCCGTCAATAGTTCAGGTTTTACAGATTTGAAATATTCGTTTGATGCCAGATTAACGAGATAATTTGCTTTTAAATCATCTAACTGTTTGTTGAGGCCCTGAGTAATTATCTCACCCCAGAATTCGTAGAGATTTTTTCCTCGATCACTTTCAATTTTACGTCCCATTTCTAAACGATATGCTTGCATCAAATCGAGAGGACGCAATAAACCGTATAAGCCGGACAGTATTCGCAAATGCTTTTGGGCATACTCTAAGTTTTCTTTCGATAAGCTATTTGCATCCAATCCAGTATATACATCACCTTTAAAGGCAAGCACAGCTTGTTTAGCATTTTCAGGAGTAAATGGCAGACTCCATTGCTTAAATCGCTCGAAGTTAAGTTCCGCAATTTTAGCACTTACATTCATAACTTCAGAGATATCAAGCACTGAATATTTTCGTGCACGATTGATTAATTCCTGAGCACCATTTAAATAAACTGGAATTGTATATTCAGTGATGTGAGGTGGAGTTTCATAGTCCAGCGTTTTCGCAGGTGAAATAACGATTAACATGAGTGCTCGCAATATTTGTACAAAAAGCGACTATTATAAATACTTTCATTTAATCTGCCAGTCAGTCTGATTAAGTTTGTTATTTACTCACTACAAGATCCGGTGCTTAGCAATCAAGCTATACTTCAACTATTATCTTAATCAGACAAACCACACGGTACAAACATTGAATACCTCCTAAATAATTGTTCATAATTCAAGAAATTAGCTTATTTGATTAACAATCAAACAAGATATATTGTTTCGATCTCAAAGGAAATTGAAATGGATCACAAACTCACTATTACAGATTCGGCCACAGGGAAAACTATCGAACTACCGGTGCAAAATGGAAGCATCGGTCCAGCAGTAGTCGATATAGGTGGCCTATATAAATCGTTAGGTTATTTTACGTTCGATCCTGGGTTTCAATCGACAGCCAGCTGCCGTAGTGCACTAACTTATATCGATGGAGATAAAGGTGAATTACTCTATCGAGGGTATCCTGTTGAACAATTAGCAGAGTATAGCTCGTTTCTTCGTGTGGCCTATTTACTCATGCATGGTGAGCTACCCACTAGTGAAGAACACGATGGCTTTACCCACATTATGGGCCACCATAATATGATGAAGGAGAGCTTGAATCGTTTTTATACAGGCTTCTATCATGATGCTCATCCTATGGCGATTATGGTTGGTGTCGTTGGTTCTCTATCCGCGTTTTATCACGATTCTACCGATATACATAACCTTAAACATAGGGAAATCGCTGCACATCGAATGATCGCAAAAATGCCCACTATTGCTGCGGCATGTTACAAACACAGCATTGGCGAACCTTTTGTCTATCCCAAGAACTCTCTGAGTTACGTGGGAAACTTGCTGCATATGATGTTTTCAGTACCAACAGAAGAGTACAAAGTCGATCCTATCGCTGAACAAGCTTTGGAAAGAATTTTTATTCTCCATGCGGACCACGAACAAAATGCCAGCACCTCCACCGTCAGACTTGCAGGAAGCTCTCAAGCGAATCCTTTTGCATGTATCGCCTCAGGCATCGCCGCCCTTTGGGGGCCAGCACATGGTGGTGCAAATGAAGCCGTTCTCACCATGTTGGAAGAGATCGGTAGCGTAGAAAACATACCCAAATTTATCGCCAAAGCCAAAGATAAAAACGACCCATTTCGCCTCATGGGTTTTGGACATAGGGTATACAAGAATTATGACCCCCGAGCCAAGATAATTCGACAAACCTGCCATGACGCTCTTGAAAAACTGGGGAGCGCCGATGACCCAATGTTTGAAATTGCCTTACGATTAGAAGAGATGGCATTAGAAGATGAATATTTTGTTGCCAGAAAACTCTATCCAAACGTAGATTTTTACTCAGGACTAATCTATAGAGCTATTGGTATTCCCACAAATATGTTCACAGTGATGTTTGCTATTGCACGTACTGTCGGCTGGGTTGCTCAATGGATGGAAATGATTTCAGAACCTGATCAACGTATTGGTAGGCCTCGCCAACTCTACACTGGCACCACACGCCGAGATTATCCGCGCACATAGAACACCAAGACCAAAGCTGCCTAAAACCTACTGTTTAGGCAGCTTAGAAGCCCATATCGCGAGCTTATGTCTCACCGACTTTTGCGATACCTTATCTTCAGGTAATGGAACAATCAATTTATCGTGAATCAACAAACGATAGATATAGAGAATCTTTTCATTCTGAGAGTCAGTGGCTTCAAACTCGACAACACCACGAGCCTCACCATATTTAACACCCTCTTCAATCGCTTTTTTTACAAGTTCCGCTTCGTTTTTAAGCTTTTTCATCACTATCTATACAGCTTTTATAATATAAAAGCCATAAGTATACTGCATAGATAGCCATTAACAGATAAGGAATTAGGCCTCAGCCACGAGTGGTGTTACATTATCGTCTTCCTGCTCACTTCCAATATCAGATAAAAGCTCAGGACGACCTTTACAAGCGTTAATAATAAGCTCTTTATTTTTAGCCAGCAAAATCCCAAACTCTTCCAATTGTTGCGCATCGACACCAGGAATGTGTTTATCGATAAGTGCAGAAAAATGCTCTCCTAATTCAAGCATTTTATCGTAAGCTTCCGCATCTTTTTTATTATCGAACATAGTTCCATCCCTATCACATAACCATTTTGCTAATACAGCCATGACAGCTCCTCGTCTTTTAACCGCGTTTCAAGATACAAAACACTATATATTTATACAGTTATCATTTCAAGAACTGTTTTTACATTTTTTCTAGCAAGCGCAATTGTATAAGTTATAATCGAATCTTTTTAAACAATGAGAGCAAGATGTGAAAATACACCTGGCACCTATGGAGGGGCTTATTGATCAATATATGCGTCAAACACTAACCAACTTAGGCGGATACGACCTCTGCGTAACAGAGTTTGTACGTATAGTAGACCTTTTGTTGCCGGCAAAAGTATTTCATCGGCTCTGCCCTGAGTTGAAAACCGATGGCAAAACACCCGCAGGTACGCCGGTTGTTGTACAACTACTTGGTGCGGATGTGGATGCCATGGCGGCAAATGCAGTTCGTGCCACCCAATTAGGCGCACTAGGAATCGATATAAACTTTGGCTGCCCATCACGTTGTGTTAACAAACGAAACGGCGGTTCATTTCTGCTAAAAGATCCAAACAAGGTTCATGATATTGTTTATGCCATTCGACAAGCTGTCGACGATCATATTCCTGTTTCTGCAAAAATCCGATTGGGATACGAAAATACAGACCTCGCGTTAGATAACGCAAACGCTGTTGAATCTGCCGGTGCAAATTATATTACCGTACATGCACGAACAAAAGTGGATGGTTACAAACCACCAGCAAAGTGGGAGTGGTTAGCTAAAATCAATGACGAACTTAACATACCAGTTGTCGCCAATGGAGATATCATTTCAGTTGATGACTATAGAAGATGCAGAGAAATATCAGGGTGCAATGAGATTATGATTGGCAGAGCTGCCGTATCATGCCCGGATCTTGCCGCACAAATTTATCATGACTTTCACGGAAAGGCTTATGAACCCATAGAATGGCCATCGATCCATAATCTTGTTGTTGAAATGGCCCTATCAATGAGAACAAACATTAAAGACGGGTATGCGTTAGCAAGAATTAAACAGTGGCTGCAGTTACTTAAAAAAACATACCCAGAAGCAGACGACTATTTTAAAACAATAAAACCTTTTAAAAAATTTGATGAATTGGAAAACTTTCTTATGTGCGCCAACTAACAATTATACTGTGAACTAATTAATACCAAATACCTACATCACTAAAACACTGTGAACAAAGTCTCTCTAAATAACCTTGCTTTCTGAGAATTTAGCACGAATATGGTTTAGTCGATAGTCATTTTTACCTTCTCCAAGCTTACCTTTAATCGGAATTCCCTCTCGATATTCTTGTTGCCTCTGCACCTTGAGACGTTTCAATGCTTCTTTGTTTTCTTCAATCACATTCTTTGATCGTCCTAATGCTTTACTGGCGAAACGAATCCCTCACTGTCTGAGACAACTGCGGTTTGCTCTTGTGCCGTAGATTGTGTCACCAATAACCGCTTCGGAGAATGACCATAGCGTGCTTTGTAGGATTCTACTTGTGTTTGAAAATCTTGACATTCATTAAAGGCATCCCATCGTGATGCATCGACGTCTGCAAGACCTTCTACAGTAAGACTGACACTCAGTTTTGGGCCAAACTCTATGAGGTTATTAAGTTTGACTCGAACAATCGGCCGGACATAGGGTTGACTGATACTGACGATTCGTTTGTCACAACGCTGTACTTTGTTGTGATACATTTCATATTGTTGTTTATAGAGATGAGGAAGCGCCCAGTAGCAACCAATTAGGCAAGGGGATAGCGCTACCATGCGGCCATTCATTCAGTTGCTCATCGATGCATTTCAAATTTCGACGCAGATATTGAAGCTGTTGTTTGACGCCCCGTCATAAAACTTTTCGTACTGGAGGTCTTGCAAGATAGGCTTTTCTGGCTTTCTGACAGTACGTTGGCGGTTTTTCTTATTGCCCTGACTCTTCGAATGCAAAATATCAATAATTTGTTCACTGAATTCACGCGCCTCATTTAACAATCTCAGGTCTGTTAGATAGCGAATGGCTTGATTGGCAGCCGTTGTGTCGAGGATTAATTTCCCGTGCTTGTTTGGCTTCTCTTCTTTTGCTTGCTCTGAATCTGGTAGTGGAAAATTATCGTCATCCTTGTTGTGTGCCTCTTGAGCTTTTGTGGTAGATGCTTTCGGTTTTTCTCATCAACGGTGTCAATGGCCGCTTCATGAAACGCATCAAATATCGATCACCCCATATGTATGCGAATCTCGACAAAGAGGTTAGGTAAGCCGACAAAGAAATGGAGATTTGATTCTCGGCACACTCCTTCCAGACAGTGCTCTACCTCCTCCGTCCATGAAGTCGTTTTGAATCTGGTCAACCGTTTCTTCATCCGACAAACGCCGTTTGTGTTTAATGATCACTACGCCAACGACTAAGTGAGTATCTTTTGCTGGGCGGCCTTGACTGGCTGACAAACTTTTATAATAACTGTCTGCCAAGGCTTCCCACGGAATGCATTGACTCATTTTTACCCAGCGATTATTTCTCAACAGTTCGATTTCAATATGGGTTTTGAATCCTTTCATAATCATCTGTTTTTCACTTCTATATCGGATCATCGGTGTACGACATTTTGCAGTAATTTGCCATCTTTCATGCTCTAAACCCCAAAATGATCACATTAATCCAGCTTATACCTTTTGAGGAGACTCTAAATATATAAAAAAGGGGAGCGAATGCTCCCCTTATTCAAATTAATCCTCTTCAGTTACTGACTGTATACGAAATTCTCCGTATCAAACTCAACATTTGACAAAGTTTCAATATTATCCAAAAAACTCTCTTCTAACGCTTTATCAACATTTGAGATAGTAGGTTGAGAATACGTCTTCCCATTAGCCAAATGCTTTTTATTCTTCCTTCTACGATTATGGTGCAATAACTGTCGTCTTGCAGAATCAAATGCATCTCGAATAGCGACGTACACATCTTCATGCGCTTCTCTTTTAACCGCCAGTTCAGCACCCGGTATCGAGATATCGATACTCACGTTATAAAGCAACCCTTGGTTTTTATGTTTATGCGGTGCTTCAACCATTACTCGACATGAGATTATTCTGTTGTAGAATTTTTCAAGTTTTTTTGATTTTGATCTGATCACATCCAACGCGATTTTTGAAAGTGAAAGTTTTCTTGTAGATATTTGCAACGGTATTTTCACATTATCCTCCTCTGATTAGTGGAACAAATTGTGACAATCAATTGACAATACATTTCACAGAAAAGTAAAAAAAGTCAAAAAGTGATACGTGAAAATCCAATATTGTTTTTTTAAGCTATTAAAAAACACTATGGTCGATCAACTGTTGACCTCATCTTACTCTCCCGCATACTCTATTCAAGAGCAGTTTAATCCTTAGCGCAAATATGAAAAATTATTGCTACGTATTAATTTTATTTGGGTAAGAATAAATTCAATAAAAAATATAATTCATCTTACATAAATGGCACAAATCAAGCGCACTCAACAAACTAGAATTGACCCCAAATTTCTTAACAAATACCGGACGTATCCCGCACTTTATTGCCGCCCAAACACAAAATCTCGAATCCAACTAGAAACCTTCGACAACTAACACTGTCGAATATGTAAATAAAAATATAATAAAATCAGTCACCTTGTTTTGTAGTTTCAATTTAAACCGAGCTATCTTCTGGCTTAGATATTGCTCCTTTTACTATTGTTGAATCTACAACTCAGTCGTACAAAATTCTGTCGGCTAGCAACTTTAGAGGTAACCTACAATGAGCATATTCAGTCAATACAAAGAACGCTTTGACGACTCTCAAGAAGAGACAATGAGTATTCAGGAATATTTAGAACTTTGTAAAAGCAATCCTAGTGTATATGCTTCTGCGGCTGAAAGGATGTTAACAGCAATTGGGGAACCAGAGCATTTTGACACAAGAACGGACCCGCGTTACAGCCGACTCTTTTCCAACCGCGTGGTCAAACGCTATCCGGCTTTCAAAGATTTCCACGGCATGGAAGAGACCATAGAGAAAATAGTCTCTTATTTCAAACACGCTGCTCAAGGCTTGGAAGAAAAGAAACAGGTACTCTATTTACTTGGCCCTGTAGGTGGTGGTAAATCTTCCTTAGCAGAAAAATTAAAATCACTCATGCAAAAAGAATCTTTCTATGCCATACAAGGCTCACCCGTGCATGAATCCCCTCTCGGATTATTTTCACCCTCTGAAGACTCCCACATTCTTGAGGAAGACTACGGCATCCCTTCTCGTTATCTGACCGGACTAATGTCGCCCTGGGCGGTAAAACGATTACACGAATTTAATGGAGACATTACAAAATTCAAAGTTGTTAAAATTCGTCCTTCAGTGCTCGAGCAAATTGCAATCGCAAAAACAGAGCCTGGTGATGAAAACAATCAAGACATCTCTTCGTTAGTCGGAAAAATTGACATTCGAAAACTTGAAGAGTTTTCACAAGATGATCCTGATGCTTATAGCTACTCGGGTGGCTTGTGTCTTGCCAACCAGGGGTTGCTAGAATTTGTGGAGATGTTCAAAGCGCCAATCAAAGTCCTTCACCCTTTATTGACTGCGACACAAGAAGGGAATTACAAAGGCACCGAAGGACTTTCCGCTATTCCATTTGACGGTGTTATCCTCGCGCACTCAAATGAATCTGAGTGGGTCACTTTTAAAAATAACAAAAACAATGAGGCCTTTCTCGATAGAATCTATATCGTTAAAGTGCCTTATTGTCTTCGCGTTTCTGATGAGATAAAAATTTACGAAAAACTCCTAACAAACAGTTCATTATCTAAGGCCCCTTGCGCACCTGACACATTAAAGATGATGGCTGAGTTTGCCGTGTTATCTCGCTTGAAAGAACCTGAAAACTCCAGTTTAACGTCAAAGATGAAGGTATATGACGGTGAAAATTTAAAAGACACCGATCCAAATGCCAAGTCATACCAAGAGTACAGAGATTATGCCGGTGTTGACGAAGGCATGAATGGCTTATCAACTCGTTTTGCATTTAAGATTCTCTCTCGAGTATTTAATTACGACAATAGTGAAGTAGCTGCGAACCCCGTTCACCTACTCTATGTGATAGAACAACAAATAGAACAAGAACAGTTTCCTCCAGAATTGGAAGAAAAATATATGTCATTGATTAAGGGCTTTCTTGTTCCTCAGTATGTCGAATTCATCGGTAAAGAGATCCAAACAGCCTATCTTGAATCTTACTCAGAATATGGACAAAACATTTTTGATCGTTATGTCACATATGCCGATTATTGGATTCAGGATGAAGATTATCGTGACCCTGACACTGGCGAAATTTTTAGCCGGGCAGCACTTAACGAAGAGCTGGAAAAAATTGAAAAACCAGCGGGCATCAGTAATCCCAAAGACTTTCGTAACGAAATCGTGAATTTTGTACTCCGCGCAAGAGCTAATAACAAAGGTAAAAACCCTGTATGGAGTAGTTACGAAAAACTCCGCAATGTTATTGAGAAAAAAATGTTCTCAAACACTGAAGAATTACTACCGGTTATCTCATTCAACGCAAAATCTTCTGCTGATGATAAGAAGAAACATGAAGATTTCGTCAATCGAATGGAAGACAAAGGGTACACCTCAAAACAGGTCAGACTACTTTGTGAATGGTATTTACGCGTTAGAAAATCTTCGTAACTGTAGAAGGGTTGCATTATGACTCGACTAATCGATAAGCGTATAAACGCTAAGAACAAGAGCGCAGTTAATCGGCAGCGCTTTTTGAAGCGCTATAAATCGCAAATAAAAAAGGCAGTGACTGATGCGATTTCAAATCGAAGCATTACTGACATTGAAAGTGGTGAATCAGTTTCCATTCCAGCAAAAGACATCTCTGAACCCATAATTTATCACGGACAAGGCGGCAAACGTGAAATGGTTCATCCCGGAAACAAAGAATTTGTTCCTGGAGATAAAATAAAGCGTCCACAACAACAAAGCGGCAAGGGACAAGGAAATAAAGCATCGGACTCTGGCGAGGGTCAAGATGACTTTGTATTTGAAATAAGCAAAGAAGAGTTCATGGATTTCTTTTTTGAAGACATGGAGCTACCAAATTTAGTTAAAACGCAGGTTGCAACAGTTTATGATAAGAAAAAGGCAAGAGCTGGTTTTAAAGCAGATGGTGTTCCTGCAAACATAAATGTTGTCCGTTCTTTGCGTAACGCTCATGCGCGTCGTATAGCACTGCGCTCCCCCCACAAGCGCGAACTGAAAGAATGCGAAGAGAAGCTTGCTCAAATGCAGGACGATTCATCAAGCAAAAAGTCAGAGATAACAGCTCTTGAAGAACATATCGCTTTTCTGAAGAAGAAAATCAAGAAAGTTCCTTATATCGATGAGTTTGATCTTCGCTACAACAATCATGTAGATGTCCCTAAGCCGACTACACAAGCTGTGATGTTTTGCGTTATGGATGTATCTGGCTCAATGGATCAGAATAAAAAGGATATCGCAAAACGTTTTTTCATCTTGCTTTACCTATTCCTCACTCGAAATTATGAAAAAATAGAACTGGTGTTCATTAGTCATCACACCACAGCAAAAGAAGTGACTGAACAGGAATTTTTCTATTCTCGCGAAACTGGCGGAACTGTTGTCTCAAGCGCATTAAAGTTAATGCATGAAATAGCTTCAAGCCGCTATCCTACCAGCGATTGGAATATTTATATCGCTCAAGCGTCGGATGGGGACAACTGGTACGATGATTCTCCGACCTGTAGAGAAATTCTTGCCGAAAAAATAATGCCACTAGTCCAATACTACTCATATGTAGAGATAACCCCTGATAGCCACCAAAGTCTTTGGCACGAATATGAAAAAGTAGAGCAGAGCTTCGAAAATTTTGCCATGCGGAAAATTGTAGAAGTCTCAGATATTTTCCCTGTGTTACGCAATTTGTTTAAGAAAAAAGACGAATTGAAAGCAGCATCTTAAAAAAACAGGCAATCAGATGAAGAAACGTGAACCATTATCTACGACTTCGGAATGGACTTTTGAGCTACTTAACACTTACGATCATGAAATAGCTCGAATTGCCAAAAACTTTAAACTTGATACCTTCCCTAATCAAATAGAAGTCATCAGCGCTGAACAAATGATGGATGCATACGCTTCCTCAGGTATGCCTATTGGCTACCACCACTGGTCTTATGGCAAGCATTTCATGGAAACGGAAAAAAAATATCGTCGAGGCCAAATGGGACTGGCATATGAAATCGTCATAAATTCCAACCCCTGTATCTCTTATTTGATGGAAGAGAATACAATGCTCATGCAGGCACTTGTTATTGCACATGCCGCCTATGGTCACAACTCCTTCTTCAAAGGCAACTATCTCTTTGAACAATGGACATCAGCCGATGCAATTATCGATTATTTGTTATTCTCAAAAAACTATATAAAAGAGTGTGAGCAACGTTTCGGCGTCAATGCAGTAGAAGAGATTTTAGACTCTTGCCATGCACTTATGAACTTTGGAGTTGATCGTTATAAACGTCCTCAACAACTTTCAATGAAAAAAGAGCAAATTCGCCAAAAAGAACGAGAAGCATACTTACAGCAACAGATTAATGAACTATGGCGAACAATTCCTAATTATTACGATACAAAAACAGAGGAGATTGAACAACGCTTCCCACTAGATCCACAAGAGAATATTCTCTATTTCATCGAAAAGAATGCCCCACTACTAGAACCATGGCAACGAGAAATAATCCGGATTGTCAGGAAGGTTTCTCAATACTTCTACCCACAAAAACAGACCAAAGTCATGAATGAAGGATGGGCTACATTCTGGCACTACACCATTCTTAATCAAATGTACGACGAAGGGCTTATAAACGATGGATATATGCTGGAATTTCTACAATCACATACAAACGTCGTAAAACAACCAGCGTTTGATAACCCGTATTACAACGGAATCAACCCTTACGCATTAGGGTTTGCAATGATGAGTGATATAAGAAGGATTTGTGAAGACCCTACTGACGAAGATAGAGAATGGTTTCCAGAACTCGTTGATACAGATTGGATAGAAAGCATGGACTTTGCCATGAGAAACTTCAAAGATGAAAGTTTCATCGCTCAGTACCTATCGCCCAAAATAATTCGGGAAATGCGCCTGTTTGCATTAAATGACGATGATCAAAATCAACATATAGAAATTGATGCTATACATAACACACCTGGTTACCAAAAAGTCCGCCATACCCTTGCTGATCAATATAACCTCGGCAGCATAGAACCAAATATCCAAATCTATAATGTCGATGTAAGAGGAGACCGAACGCTCACTCTACGACACTATCAATATAATAGAAAACCGTTGGCAGGAACCTTAGATGAGGTATTAAAACATATGACTCGTCTATGGGGGTTTGATACGGTATTAGAAACCGTTGATGAAAAAGACAACGTGTTACACACGACAAAATCAACGGTACAACATTAAATATATTTTCGCCTAAACAAAAAAACGGCCTCTAAGATTTAGAGGCCGTTTTTTTACATTACGGACAGTTAGTTTTCCAAGCCGTAAGTATGCTTCATTCCTACCAGCATCAATTTGCCGTTTGTCTTTTTCACTTCCAGCTTAATCGTACCGGAAAAATTTTTCATCGTCTCAGAACCTTTCCGCAATACAGTAATGAGGAACTCACCTTGACCAACCGCAGTTTGCTTACGAATATCCCAGCTTAATCCATGTAAATCGATAACACGCATATCAGTGGAAGAAAACAAAGACTCGTAGTCCGCCTTAATTGCCTGCTTGCTTTGTGAGTCATTCACAACCGCATTTTTTGCGAAAAAGCGCATCAACCCATTTAAATCACCTTCTTCGTACGCAATAGAAAAGTCGGTGACAAACGATTTCAATTCCGTATTGGCAATCTTTGCAATAGGTCTGCTTTTGGCTGTAGACTCAGGAGAAGTAATCACTGGCGCAGGAGTTAACATTGCCAACTTATCCCCTCCAAGCGCACGTGAAGAATTATCCTGCTTTTCAACTTTCTTAACCAGAGGCGGTGCTGGAGAAGGAGTAGATCTACTCACTATTTCCTTTTTAGCTTCTGGTGCTTTTCGTTCAATCCGAGCTTGCAGCACTTTTTTCTCAGCTGCAACTGAACCTGATTCAGATGAAGAACTATCAATATTACTCTTGAAAGTCTTTTCTACTGCCGAAGCTATCTCTTTTATAGTATCTGGTTTTGGAATAAATATGGATTCAACTGGCTCAAGTATCTTCTCTAATTCAGCAGATTCCGTAACTTTTTTAACAACTGGCTTAACCTCAGCCGTTGCAATTCTCTCGTTAGTCTCAATAACTTCGTTTACGCTATTCTTTGCTTCACCAAATGCGAGAAATTGCTTAACTTCTGGCTGATACATATAAACAGCAGCTAACCCACCAAACAACATCACTGAAATGGATGCTACAAGAGACCATTTGATTTTACTTGGTTCATGCAACTTAGCCTTTAAGTTGTCCGCTGCAGCTAATGCACTTTGTTCTGTATGATCTTCTAATTCTAGACGTCCAGCATTATCATCGATACCGGGTCCGTCATCTCGCTGTTGAACACCACGATTACGTGTAGCCAGAAAATGCTCATACTCTTCTCGTTTATCAACATCTCTTAATGTTGAGTAAGCTTGATTAATTCTTCTTATATATGTTTCATCCCAATCTCCTGCAACCGTTGCTTCAGGCTGAAATAGTGGGAACATCAATTTGTAGTGCGTTTTGATAAGCTCCATACTTGCGTTATTACGCACACCAAGACGGCGATAGTAATCAGAACTATTGCACAGCAAAACATTTTGAATGTATAAACGAATCGCGTCTCTTATCTCATTATCATTTAAATTTTCAATAATTCCTGTACGCACATAGTCAGGAATTTCTTTATTTCCAGAGGCAACCTGTAAAAGCTCACTTACCCCTTCAATAGAATGAGTTCCAACCGCAACGCCTCGAAATTTAGCAGGTTGCTTATAATATTCGACGCAAGTAGTAAGTAGCTCCCACCAATTGGGTGATTTATTTTGTGCCGGACGAAGACTCGTAACTGTTGCAGATAAAGGAGCCGCATCAAGTTTTTTCGCAGTATTATCATTAGAAGAAAACTGTAATATGTTTTCCTTCCTTTCACCTTCGCCCGTTTCAGAACTAGGATAAAACTCTTCGAGCCCATTGTCAGCAATTACCGTAGTAACCGCTTCATCCAATTCACTTTCAATAACTTGCTTTGAAAGTTCATCATTAACGTCATCAGAGAATTTCTTAAGTTGCTCGGTGTCAAGCAACACATCTCGCTCTGGCTCTTCTTCCATTTTATTGAGCGTCACACTACCTAGTGCAATATCTTCATCCGCCAATACAGCTTCAGGTGTAATATCTTCTAATTGAACTCCCTCAGCTGAAACTTCGTAAGCAAGTTCCTTTGCAACCTCTTTAACATGCTCATCTTGAAAATGATGAACTTCTTCAATTGCACCAAATAAAAATAAGCGATCGCAAAAAGTATTTATTCGACGAGGAACGCCCTTGGTATATGAAAATATTCTCGCAAAAGCTCTATCACTGATTTCGGGATCACCATCCCAACCCACACGTTTCAAACGAAATTCTATATACTCTCTCGTCTCGGTGATGTTAAGTGGCTCCAAATGACAAGATGCAACAACACGCTGTCGAAGCTGTTCCATTTTTTTGGAATATAAATTGTCTCGAAACTGCTGTTGTCCTAAAAGGAAAATTTGAATAAGCGCATCTTTACCCAAATAGAAATTGGATAACATACGGAGTTCTTCGAGTGATTCAGGTGGTAGATTTTGTGACTCATCGACCATTAACAAGACGTGGTAGCCGGCACGAAAACGCGATGTAAAAAAAGACTCTAAACGCTTAAGAATAGTCGCTTTAGGTACATTTTCATGCTCCAAACCGAAGGATGCTGCCACCATACGTAACACATCCTCAGCTTGTAAGTGAGTTGTGTTCAACTCTGACACTACGATTTTCTCTTTACCAATCTCTTGCAAAAGAGAACGGGCAATAGTTGTTTTACCGGTTCCTGGGGTACCGGTAATAACAATGAATCCTTCTTTCTGCGTTAGTCCGTAACGTAGATATGAGAGCGCCCGGTTATGCCCTTTACTCCCAAAGAAAAAACTGGGATCAGGACTTAACCTGAACGGTAAGCTCTTAAACTGATAATATTTTTCGTACACAAGAAACCCATTTCACTTAGAGGAATTTGGACTTGCCCATTTTACCATTATTAGAATGGTAAAAACCACATCAAACACAAATGTAATAACTAAACCACTATTCAGTGACCAAACTGTTCAATAATCAATCCCATCAGTGAACAATTATAACTGGCAATCATTAAATGAATGTAACTTACCACTAAATATCTGTATGTGACCTAGATTACACCTAAACAGATAACCAGACTTGGAACAAAATATCGGCACAAGCAAGTTAATAAGCTCAATTGTAGAACGCTATCACACGATATAAGTTCAATAATATTCCGTAGAAACAAAAACGTAGAAAGTTTGTTCGGAGCGGTTAAATAATTGACCTAGTTTTAAATACTACGAACTTCAACGCTGAATGGTTGCAAGTTTCAAAATACCATATTTTGACAAGCACAATTATAACGGGAAAAAAGTATCAGGCATATAAGATTCTCGATCTTCCAAAGCTGATCGCTGGTAAAACACTCAAATAAAACCCAGTAAGGCAAGAAATGAATGGGAAAGTTGAATGCTCGAATTTGACACAAAAAAAGCTAGAGCACCATAGACACACGACCTTTCCATGTCACGTACCTATGGGCACACTAGGGCTTTTTATTATTGTTATAAGTTTTATTGTTATTTATTGTTTTTATTATTTAGTCTGCAGGGCGAATGCCCTACAAACCGACATTAAACATGCTTAACAGCACCCAGTTCTTTTTATTGTTATTGTAAGCAAGAACTAAAGATTAACATCTTCACTTGTAGATACACTTATCGTGCCACATTTGCTATTTTCAACACTATCAATCACTTATCAAACCAATTTACAATTCTTTACAATTTTACTTGTAAAGGGCGTCGACGTCGCATTGAGGAGACAAATTTTACTATTATCAATATGTTACCGATAACTTAAGTTTAACTTAAAAAATATAGCCTTAATAATCAATGAGATAGAAAGTGTATTTTTTATACATTCTTACAAGAGAGTCACCCAAGAATAGAAAAACGCAACAGGTCTACGTTGTAAGATTTTTCGATACCCAATCATGTCTATAGATTTGCTCTTTTAGGATTTAGGTTGCTACAAAAAAGACAAAACCAGCATTGAAGTAGATATGTAATATAATGGGAGGTGTGATAGCTTGATACTTATCTCGCAATAGCCCAAATAAGATCGACGGAAAAAAGACAAGAAGTGCCCAAACCGGCTCATGATTGATCAAATGAAAAAGTGAGAATAGTGCGCTCGTTATCCAGTTGGCAAACGTTATAAAAAAATATTTTACTCTAAATGTTTCTTTCGCAACTAACTCTGATTGGATCCAACCTCTAAAGACAATCTCCTCTAACACAGGGTAAACAAGTAGAGCGAGTAAATATTTCAACCAGTCTAAATCAGTCGATTTATCAATAAGCCCGGTTTGAGGAATTATTAACCAAAACAACGGCCCTATTAAAATAGCAAATATCCAGAGTGGATCACGAAAAGATGGGAAAACGAAGTTTGGCATCACAACTCAAAACCTAAAATTTAGTCAGAATACCGCTTTTGTAAACTAGCTCTATCCAAACTAGCCAAATATTCCAGGCGCGCTTTTATCTTAGCCTCCAATCCGCGTTCGCTCGGATGATAAAGACGAACACCTTTTAGCTCCTTGGGAAAATAACTTTCACCGGCTGCATACGCCCCGTCTTCACTGTGTGCATAACGATATTCAGCACCATACCCTAAATCAGTCATCAATTTTGTTGGAGCATTACGGATGTGATGTGGCACTTCATAAGACGGTGTTTCAGAAACCAGCTTTTTGGCCGCATTAAACGCCGTATAAACTGCATTGCTCTTGGGCGCACAAGCGCAGTAAACAGCGGCGTGAGCAATAGCGCGTTCACCTTCTGCTGGGCCTAAACGGGTAAAAGCATCCCACGCGTTTAACGTAATTTCCAACGCTCGTGGATCAGCATTACCAATATCTTCTGAAGCAATAGCGACCAATCGTCTAACCACATATAGCGGATCACAACCTGCATCCAACATACGTGCATACCAATAGAGCGCACCATCTGTGGATGAACCACGTACAGATTTGTGAAAAGCCGATATCTGATCGTAATAAATATCTCCTTCTTTGTCATAGCGCTTCACGCTACCCATGGTTATCTGGTCAACATCTTCATCTGAAACACTCCCCTCTCCTATCATCTCAACTAGATTTTCCAAAAGATTGAGTGAGCGGCGCGCATCGCCATCTGCAGACTGAGCAAGCAACAGTAGTTGACTATCTGTTATAACAATCTGCTTCGCACCGAACCCTCTTTCTTTGTCGTTTAACGCGCGGTGAAGAACATCAATAATATCTTCATTGCTTAAAGATTTTAAAACATAGACCCGCGCACGCGACAACAAAGCATTGTTCAACTCAAATGACGGGTTCTCTGTGGTAGCTCCAATAAAAACAACAGTGCCATCTTCAACATAAGGAAGAAAAGCATCCTGCTGTGATTTTGAAAAACGATGAATCTCATCAACAAAAAGCAGTGTCTGTTTTCCTGTCTGTTGTCGATTGATTTTTGCTTGCTCAATTGCTGCTCGAATGTCCTTTACACCGGAAAAAACGGCGGATAACATTTGCAAATGCACCTGACAATTTTCTGCAATTAGATTTGCCAGTGTGGTTTTACCAACACCGGGAGGCCCCCAAAAAATCATGGAATGTAACCGGCTTTCATCAATCGCCCGCCGTAAGAGTTTTCCTGGCGCTAACAGGTGCTGCTGCCCAAAAAACTCGCTGACAGTTTTAGGCCGCATCCGGGCTGCTAATGGCTCATAAGGAGTCTGATCTTGTGAAAATAAGTCCTGCATTACTCGACAGTAGACGTATCGAAAATATCTGCACCTTCAGGCGCGATAAAATCAAACAGTGCGGAATCAATAGGGGGATTGCGACTAATAGAATCGAATCGTAATTGTGTTGTTTGTCCTAAATTATCGGTTAATAACATTTCAGAAAGTGTTTTCTTTTTAAAGCCAAGTTTTATCGCTGTAAAACCAGCTTCGCTATCTTTAGGTAGCAACTCTACCCATGAAAGTCCCGCTGTCTCTCCATGCGATCGAATTTGAAATGTCTCATCCAACGGTTTTTCATCACTTAACAAAACTGCAGGCGTGTTGCCTAAAGTACTGTTTACCGCTTTTACAGTCACCTGTTCAAGATCAGCATCATACATCCAGATTTTATTACCGTCGGATACAATTTCCTGAACATAAGGTTTAGTATAATTCCAACGAAATTTACCGGGGCGAGAAATCCAAAGCTTACCACCGCTTTTTTCTACTGAACTCAATTGTGAATTCTCGATAACTTGCTCAAAATCAGACGAGAACGTTTTTAGATTTTTGAAAAATTGCTGCAACACATTCTCTGCATCATTAGCCCATAGAGAGCTACTCATCACCAACAAACTGCTGGCAACTAAATATTTAAACATATCTTTCGTCCTTAGTTTTGGCGCTTAATTATTTTGAGAAATAACTTCTCGTTGACCATTATGATTAGGCGTACTTACAATTCCCGCAGCCTCCATCGCTTCTACCATTCGGGCTGCTCGGTTATAACCAATTTTTAATCGACGCTGCACCCCTGAAATAGAGGCTTTTCGCGTTTCAATCACTATTTGTACTGCCTCATCATATAATGGATCTTTTTCAGGATCATCACTCACAGGCCCAGCGTCAGACGCCCCCATTCCGATATCTGAAATCTGATCACCTTCAAGTATTGAGTCATTATAATCAGGCTCGCCGCGAGATTTAATATCTGCAACAACACGATGAACCTCAGGATCATCAACAAAAGCGCCATGTACACGATTTGGCATTCCCGCGCCAGGGGCAAGATAGAGCATATCACCATGACCAAGTAGCTGCTCAGCCCCCATTTGATCTAATACTGTTCTTGAATCAATTTTTGAAGATACTTGAAAAGCAATCCTCGTGGGTATATTTGCTTTAATCAATCCAGTTAAAACATCAACAGAAGGTCTTTGTGTAGCCAACATCAGATGAATACCTGCCGCACGCGCTTTTTGTGCAAGCCTCGCAATTAATTCTTCCACCTTTTTGCCGACAACCATCATCATGTCAGCTAACTCATCGACGATAACAACAATATAAGGCATAGGTTTGAGAGTGTTTTGAGGTTCATCACTTTCAGGATTATAAAGTGGATCTTTTATTGGCTCTTCATCCTCAATCGCCTCTTTCACTTTGCGATTGTAACCCGCCATATTTCGCACACCGAGTGCAGACATAAGCTTATAACGTCTCTCCATTTCCGCCACACACCAGCGCAAGGCGCTCGATGCATCTTTCATATCAGTAACAACTGGCGTTAACAGATGAGGAATTCCGTCGTAGATCGAAAGCTCCAACATTTTTGGATCGATCATAATCATGCGTACGTCTTGCGGTGCCGAGTTATATAGAATACTTAACACCATGGCATTTACCGCAACCGATTTACCTGACCCTGTAGTACCGGCAACCAACAAGTGAGGCATTTTCGCAAGATCAGCAACAACCGGGTTACCACTAATATCTTTACCCAAGCCAAGCGTCAATGGTGAAGCTGAGCGGTCATATTCTTTGGATTGAAGAATTTCAATCAAACGCACCATCTCGCGATGTTCATTGGGAATTTCAATACCGATAACTGACTTTCCAGGAATTACATCAACAACTCGTACTGAAATGACAGAAAGACTACGCGCCAAATCCTTCGCGAGATTTATAACTTGTGAGCCTTTTACACCGGGTGCTGGTTGCAACTCATATCGCGTAATAACAGGCCCAGGTAAAACTTCCACAACCTCTGCTTGAATATTAAATTCTTTCAATTTAAGTTCCAACAGACGTGCCATTGCCTCTAACGCTTCTGGCGACATCTTTTGTTTCATCTCTTGTGGTAGATCTAAAAGTGAAAGCGCTGGCAATCCATTTTTTGATTTCTTTTCTTCACCAAACAAAGGAATCTGTTTTTCTTTTAACGCTCGTTCACTTTTTTGCGCTGCCTTCTTAGCAGACTTCTTAATAATTGGTCCTTTGCGCTCCTGAACTTTTGCCTTTTCTGTATCAATAATAATTTTTCGTTCTTGTTTAGCCGCTTTTACAAGCTTTGCGTCTCGTCTTGCATCAAACCAATCACGTATCGCTCTACCACTTCCAACAAATATTTTCCCAGTAACATCCATTAAACGTAACCAGGAGACACCAAACAAACTCGCCCCTGCTGCCCAGAGGGCTAACATAAAAAGTGTTGCGCCTGTGGAGTTTAAAATTGCGCTAAATCCTTCGCTAACCAAGCTCCCAAGCAACCCGCCACTATTTCCAGGTAGTTCGCTGTTCTCGACGAAAAAATGCATCGAAGCGATCCCTGTGCTAGTGGTTATCAATAAAATAAAACCGATAATGGCGAGCGCAATCGTTGTTGTATTAGACGCTTCACGATAAGGCTTCGCACTATAAATTTTCCATCCCCAAAGTAAAACCAGAAAAGGAAAGATATAAGCGACATTACCAAAAAGAAAATATGAGACATCGGCAAACCAAGCGCCGACCAGCCCACCGGTATTTGTGACTTCATTAGAGAGCGTGCTGTGGGACCATGCAGGATCAGCAACATTATATGAATTAAGCGAAACAAAAAGAAAAATTGCGACAGCACTAAATAGAATTAACGCAATTTCGCGCAAACCACGAATCTGTTTTGTGGAAAGTTGACTAACCTCCGCGTCAATCACTTCCTTATCATCTGAACGAGCAATCTGCTTAGCCAATAATTTTCTCCCGAGGGCCTGTTGAGGTTTCGTTTGCGTCACAGTAGCATCTGAAAAATCGCCAATCAAGGCGCGAGAAGCAAAGTTTGATTGTTCTAAATAAGCATCGAGCAAGAGCGGAAGCTTTATCACTCACTCATTTGGAACAAGCAAACCACACTCGTGATGTCTCGTTAGACGAAAAAAGTATTCCAGCTGTGCCGTAAACGAAACCTCAACAACCCCTAACTTCCAGATCTCCAGGACGGTCAAAAAACATGCGATATACATTCCGGTCTATTGATTATAGGTATGGTTATAAATATGCCAGGTAAAAAACCTGTAAAACTTTTAACCTAGAAAAAGCTGTTGGACACGCAATTAGAATGCAAGATATTGTTTTGAATAGCGTAATGAAAAAAGTTGTCTTCACCTGGTTGGTGACGCAAGCTTTTTTCATATAGCTAAGCGAAACAAGAGCCTGTGTTATATTTCGTGGATCAACTGCTTTTTTTAG